>JAABUR0100000100.1_pt1 | contig 193287 bp, 181 predicted proteins | sample 5560091 | NCBI WGS metagenome assembly JAABUR01 (sample SAMN10711879, study PRJNA513375) | rock metagenome | isolation source: Antarctica rocks | place: Antarctica: Victoria Land, University Valley sud | reverse complement strand
CCTTACCGCTGTTAACTTTATCCACAAAAATCACAGTTGTTAACAAAGAAAAAGAAGCAAAAAGAAAGCTTTAACAATCATAATAACTTGTAATATATTGTCGAAGCTAATCTAAAGGAAATGACAATTCACAAAACCTACATCAGCCATAACCGCCAAATTCCTGAAATCAGCATACACAAAAAAGCCAGCGGCGTTAAAACTTTCCAGCATAAATCCATCAACTGATCTACCCGAAAGCGCGGCAAAGTCCATCTAACCCACATTTGCAGGACAATCAACAGCAGCGTTTTTAAAAATATCCAACCAATCCCCCAAACGTTTCCGGTTGTCCATTCTGCCAGTTTTACGGCACCGATATTTGGCAGCGGCGTATTCCAGGCACCCAAAAACAGGATCACGCCCACCATAGACACCAAAAACATCATGGAATATTCTGCCAGGAAAACCAATGCGAAACGAAATCCGGTGTATTCGGTATGGAAACCGGCAACCAATTCTGATTCTGCTTCCGGAATATCAAACGGCGCACGATTGCTTTCGGCCAAAGAAGCAATAAAATAAATGACAAAAGCAACGATGAGATGCGGCGCACGAAAAATGTTCCAAGCCAAAAACCCGCCTGCTTCTTTTACCGGTATAAAACCTAAAAACTTAATATTTTCTGCGGATAAAATGCCCTGTTGTTTCGATATTTCCTGCAAATCCAAAGTTTGTGCAATCATCACTACGGAAATCAGCGCAAAACCAGCCGGTATTTCGTAAGATACAATTTGCGCTACAGAACGCACGGCACCCAGCAAAGCATATTTATTATTGGAACCCCAGCCGGCCATCAGGATGCCCACTGTTTCTATTGAAAGTACCGCCAGAATATAAAAAATACCGACGTTGATATGTGCCGGAATCAAATCCGGTGCCCAGGGCAAAGCAGCAAAACCGAGATAAACAGCCACAAAAATGATAACCGGAGCCAAGGCAAACAGTGTTTTATCAGCAGCAAGCGGCGTGATCAATTCTTTTTGCAGCATTTTCAGCATATCAGCAAAAACCTGTAACGAGCCATATTTGCCGGTTTCCATTGGCCCTAAACGATCCTGGATAAAAGCAGAAACCTTGCGTTCGGCATAAACCCCAAGCATAGTAAACAGTGCCACAAAAGTGAACAGCACCAGGGCAACAAAAATGCTAAGCAGATAATGGTTCAAAACAATAAGCTAAAACGTCGCAAACTTACTTATTAAGACCGATTATCAACAGAAAGAATAGAATTAAGAGTCTGTTTAAACTGATACCAGATCCTTCGATATGCTCAGGATTAATGCCAATACTTCTTTTACCCTATAAAAGTTGGTGCCTGCCTTAATTTAAATAAACCAAAATTAAATGCTTGCCATTTTTTAGGTGATAAAAGAAGCATGGAAATCTTACCAAATAAATTTTAAACAGGCTCTAAGCTATCTGCCTAATCCCAAATTTGACGGAGGTTTAACTGAATCTGCTGACCGAAAAACAGCTTGGTACTTTTTTCAAATGAATCTGTGTAATCTGAAACGTAGAACTGGTGCGTTGCGGATCCATCATCGGTATGAAGCAAATTCATTCGTTCTAATTCTTTTTGAAGATGCAGGGCCACAATTTCAGTATTGTCAATAATATCAATTTCAGGTTGATAGTAAGCGGCAATTTCGTTGCGGATGAGCGGATAATGCGTACAACCCAAAATCAAACTGTCAATTCCCTGCAAAGCCGGATCAGAAAGATAAGTATGGATGAGCGTACTGCTGATCTGATCATTAAAAAAACCTTCCTCAATCATTGGCACCAACAAAGGCGTGGCCAAAGATTGCACCTGGATTTTTGGTTTTTGCTGATGTATTTTTTCTGCGTAAATATTGGATTTGATGGTGGCACGGGTTGCAATTACGCCGATGTTTTGATATTGATCAGAAGCAGTCATGTACTCAACAACCGGATCGATTACGCTGTAGATTGGGATTTGATTTCCCAGAAAAAGCTTCAAATCATGGTAAGCCAGCGAAGAAGCCGTGTTGCAAGCGATCACTATGGCTTTACAGCCTTCATCAATTAAAAACTTGGCAATTTTCAACGAATAATATTTGATGGCTTCCGGGGATTTATCACCATAAGGCAAATGCGCCGTATCGCCAAAATAGACCAATGCTTCTTTTGGCATACATTTATTGATGGCGTTGGCAACGGTCAATCCGCCGATCCCGGAATCAAAAACACCTATGGGCTGATTTGCTGGCATGTGGCTAAAATAAAAAAAGCGATGTCCATTTTGCCTGAACATCGCTTTTTAGGTGATAAAAGAAGTATCTTATTTTAAACCTAATTTAGCTTTTACAGCCGCCATCAGGTTGTCTGCATCCGGAGAAACCAATAATTCTGTTTGAGAAGTATCAAAAACATAATTATAACCTTTTTCTTTTGCTACAGACTGGATAGCTGCACGCAGTTTTGTAAATAACGGATCTGAAAGAGACTTGGTTTTTTCATCCACTTTCTGGCGGGCAGTAGTGTTAAAATCTTGCAACCGCTTGTTTTGATCCTGCAATTCAGCTTCTTTAGCAGCGCGGGCAGCATCTGTCATAGTTGCCCTTTTAGCATCATAGGCTTGCGCATTGGTTGTTAATTCAGTTTGCAAGGCAGCTAACTGATCTGAATAAGTTTTAGAGTAATCCTGAATTTGTTTTTGAACAACTTTTGTTTCGGGCATCAGTTCAACAACCTGATTAGAATTGATGTGACCAATTTTAGATTGTGCTTCAGCTATGTTTCCTGCAAAAAATAAACATCCGCTAACTAAAGCGACTTTAAATAGTTTTTTCATTTTTTTTATTATGGGTGATTTTTGTGTGCTATTTTAAACAATTTATTTTATTTGGCAAATATGCCGGGTTTTAAACCCAAACGGGTAATAACGGCAGCACTTTTATCATAACGCGGATTTGCATAAAGCATTATCACTTCGCTGTTTTTATCAAAAATCATATCCAGGTTTTCGCTTTCAGCAACCGCTTGTACTGCTTTGGCAACACGGTCTTGTATGGGTTTGATCAAAGCTGTGCTACGTTGGGAAAGCTCGCCATCCGGTCCGAACTTCTGGCGCTGGAAATCTTTCGCTGCTTTTTCTTTTTCGATAATTTCATTTTCACGGCGTTTCTTCATATCTCCCGTCATCAACACCTGGTCGGCCTGATATGCTTTATACATGCGGTCAATATCCTGAAACCGTGCATCTGTTTCTTTTTGCCATTGATCGGAGATGGAAGCAATTTGCTTTTGCGAAGAAGCATACTCCGGAATATGTTTTAAAATATATTCAGAATCAACATAAGCAAAACGCTGTGCAAAGGCTCCTGTTGCTGCCAGCAATGGTAATATAATGGTTAAAAATAATCTCTTCATACTGCAAAATTACGTAAAATTATGTTTTTGAAATTCTTCCAAAAACAAATTCAGACATGCGTTTTATGGTTTAGTTTAAAAATTTATAGTTCATTGTTAATTAAATCCGCCGCTCAAACTCTGTGCGATAGAGAAGTGGAAATGGCCTTTATTAGCTGTTGGCAAACCAGGAATTGCATCAAAACCATAACCATAATCAAGACCCAGCAAACCAAAGATCGGCAGAAAGATACGTGCACCGACACCGGCAGAACGCCTGATATTGAAAGGGGCAAACTCATTGAAAGAATTCCAGGTATTCCCGCCTTCTGTAAAAGCAAGCAGAAAAACAGTGGCCGACTGGCTGGCAATAACCGGATGGCGTAATTCCAACTGGAATTTATCAAAGATCGGGCTACCTGAATTACTTGCAATATTTACGTTTGATCCGTTTGGCACAATATCAAAGTTTTCATAACCTCTTAAACCAATGATTTCCGAACCTTGCAAAAATTGGTAACTCTGCATCCCGTCGCCGCCTAATTTAAAACGCTCAAACGGCGATTGGCCAACAACTTTGTTATAAGAGCTTAAAAAACCAAATTGGGTTTGTGCTTTTAAAACCAGTTTTCCATAAATTTTCTGGAACCATTGCGCTTCAAACTTTGCCTTATAATACTCCACAAAATGGTAACGTTCTTGCGGCGTTGCAATTGCATAATTAACGTTATTGAACAAAGAATATGGCGGTGTAAACTGTGCAGTCAAACGAATATTGGAACCTGATGTCGGATAAATAGGTGCGTCCAAAGAATAGCGGCTGAACGTTTCGGTTAATTTAATGTTGATAGATTTTCCATTGTTAAATAAATAACCTTGATAGTTATTCAGGTTATAATGGTCAAAACTCAAGGTGTGGCTTAAGTTGAAATAATCGTCCGGCCATTTTAACTGCTTGCCGATAGTTGCCGAGATACCATTGATGGTAATACCATAATAACCTTGGTCGCCTTTTTTTAAGGTGTAACCATTATAACCGTTAGAACCGTTAGACTGTAGCTGAGTGTAAGCCGTTATACCAAAATTGACAGGTTTTTTTCCGCCAAACCAAGGTTCGGAATAAGTGAAAGAAAAGTTCTGATAGTTTTTACCGTTGGCCTGTCCGCGCAAACTTAGTTTCTCGCCATCTCCTTTTGGGAGCGGTTTGTATGCACTTAAGTTGAAAAGGTTTCTCAGGGAGAAATTATTAAAAGTTAAACCCAAAGTTCCAACGATACTTCCACCACCAAAACCACCGGAAAGCTCAATTTGATCAGAAGGTTTTTCCACTACGTTGTATAGAATATCTACTGTCCCGTCATTTGGGTTGATGTTAGTCGGGCGCGGATCAATTTTTTGCTCATCAAAATTTCCTAATTGTGTAATTGCCTGCGTACTTCTGACTATGGCTTCTTTAGAAAATTTCTGACCCGGTTTGGTACGGATTTCCCGCAGGATAACCTTGTCGTTGGTTACCTCGTTTCCTTTTACAATTACTTTATTGATGGTGTATTGCGGGCCTTCATAAACACGCAGATCGACATCAATGGTATCATTATGGATCCGGGTTTGAACAGGATCGGTCTGATAAGTTAAATAACCATCGTTCAAATAAAGCGAAGAAATATCGTCTCCGTTCTGGGAACCGCTTAAACGTTTATTCAACTCTTCTTCACTAAAAACATCGCCTTTTTTAATTCTCAAAAGTGTGTTTAAAAGTTTAGTAGGATATTTTGCGTTACCTGTCCAGGCAAGGTTTCCAAAATAATATTTAGGCCCTTCATAAAGTTTGATTTTGATATTGACCGTAGTCGCATCATTTTTCCAAACAGAATCACTTAAAACTTCTGCATCACGGTAACCGTTGGCCTGCATCTTGGCAACCAAAGTTTGCTTGTCCTCGTCGTATTTATCCCGTAGGAATTTTTTAGAACCAAATATATTGTACCATTTTTTCGCTTTGGTTTTTTTCAGGTACTTTGCCAGTTTTGCATCCTTAAAAGCAGTATTGCCCGAGAACGCAATACTGTTCACTTTTACTTTTGTCTTTTTATCAATAATAACATCCAAAATCATGCTATTGGCTTCTCCGGCATCCTTCCGTTCTTTAATATCAACCGTTGTATTGAGGTAACCTTTTTCTGCAAAATGTTTCTTGATAATGGCTGTAGTGGTATTTAATAAGTTTTCATTTACAATTTTGCCGGTTTTATCTTTCAGCTTTTTCTGCACATCTTCAACCTCACCTTTGCGGATGCCTTTTAAATTTAGTTTTGAAAGCCGCGGACGTTCTTTTACATTGATGTCAAAGTTGATGGTATCGTTGCGCAAGGTGTATAATAATTTAACGTCATCAAACAATCCCTGCTGCCAGAGGTTTTTGATCACATTGGAAGTTGCATCACCAGGGACTGTAATTTTATCGCCTTTGTTTAATTGTGATATCTTGATCAGTACATCCTTATCCAGGTACTGGGCACCGGAAACAGCAACTGAACCTACAGTTAGTTCTTTTGGGTTAAGGTAACTCAAACTATCAGCCGGAAGAACCTGATTTGCGTTGGTTTGCCTGCCCGCCTGGGCAAGCACAGCAGAAGAGATCGTAGAGAAAAGCAGAGCTAAAAGGTACCTGTTCATTCTTAGAATTTGGAGGCTAAAGTAATTTAAAGAGTTGTTAAAAAGTGTTAAACATTAAAAATTAGTTCACCTGCTCGCTCGTCATCCCAAAACGTCGTTCCCTTCGCTGATAATCCAAAACGGCTTCAAACAAATCTTCTTTGCGGTAATCGGGCCATAACTTGGCCGTAAAATAAAGCTCGGCATAAGCAATCTGCCAGAGTAAATAATTGCTAATCCGGTATTCCCCGCTTGTCCTGATCAGCAGTTCCGGGTCAGGCATATTTGAAGTGTGCAGGTGCTGAACAAACAATTCCTCGTTGATATCGGCAGCTTTCAGTTCACCTCTTTCTACCTTTTCGGCCATTTGTTTGGCGGCATTTACAATTTCACGCCTCGAGCTATAACTTAGGGCCAAAGTTAAAACCAAACCTGTATTATCAGATGTTTTGCTGATGGCATCCTGCAATTCCTGGAAACATTTTCCCGGAAGCATATCCAGGTCGCCGATGGCATTCAGGCGCACGTTATTTTGCATCAGCTTTTTGATCTCTTTGTTGATTGTCGAGATCAGCAGTTCCATGATTGCAGTTACTTCAAACTTTGGGCGGTTCCAGTTTTCGGAAGAAAAAGTGTACAAAGTTAAATAACCGATACCCAATTCGCCCGCACCTTCCACCACATCCCGCACGGCCAAAACACCATTATGATGCCCAAACACGCGAAGTTTTCCTTTACCTTTTGCCCAGCGGCCGTTTCCATCCATAATGATGGCTACGTGTTTGGGCAATTTGGTTTTATCTATTTGTGATCTGAAATCCATTGATCCGATTTTGCATTAACCTTGCAAGTTAACACTGTTGTGTCCGATTTTTATTTTTTAAAATCCTTTTGCAGAATAAAAAATTCAGGTTGCAAAGGTAAAATTAATCTTTAAATTATTCTATTTCTGAATTCATCCATGTAATTATGGAAAACTACCGGAAAAGGCTTTTCAACCAAATGTCCCGATACTTCTTTTATCATACAAAAATCAGTATTCAACTACAGGGCATTTCTGACTGAGAAAAGTGTAAGAAATACTGAAACCGGCAATCATGTAAGTATCTCTTGGGCGGCCGTCTCCGCGTTGAGAACCAGCCGAGCCAATATAAACACCTGTTTTCTCACCAGAACGATCAGCCAAAATCCTGGAATAGCCATTGCCCATACTGTTTTTATCGGCATAATTTCCGCTCGTATCATCCAGATAATCGGTGAAAGCGGTACGGTAACCCAGTTCTATGGCCAAGTTCCAGCTTTTATAAAAATTAACTTTCACCCCAACGCCGTAAGGGATACTCAAAGCATTGTAGGGATATTCTTTTTGCTGGCCTTCTGTTTTTAACGGCCGCAAAACATAAGTTTCTCCATCATAATTTGTTTTTGGATTATAATTGACCAGCGCTATGCCCGAAAATATAAACGGTGCCCACCTTTTAATACTGATGCCGGGCTGGTAATCAAAAAAATTCAGTTCTCCGGTCAATGCCAGCTCATTCAAACCGGAATAAAAACTGAGGTTCCGGTTCCGCAATTGTTGATTGGATGACAAGCTATCGGCCCCGCGGATCGTTCCATAAGTGTAACCTAACTTTGCTGAAAAGTAACCGTTAAAATTTCTTTTGACAAAAGCACCGATAGAAAAATCAGTGAATTTAAGCGGGTTGTTTTGGTTGAAATCGCCCATGTAACCGGAAGAACCTACAAATCCGCCCAGCTCCCAGTTTTGGGCAAAAGCACACGGAGAAATCAGCAGTAAAAGAAGCACACCAAACAATTTACGCATTGGCATCAAAGTCAATAATTTCGCGCATCCAATCCCCACATTAATTTGTTCCTTAACGTGGATAAATAACTTTCATTATTCAGCCGGATCAGATTAAAACCATATCCGGCTTTACCTACCGTAAAAATACTGGATGTATCAATTGCTTCTGTTTTGGAATCACAGGAAATCAGGAAATTTGAATTCCGTGTTTCTACCTTAAAAGTCAGCTTACAATCATCTGAAACAACGATTGGCCGCACATTTAGGTTATGCGGCGAGATCGGCGTGATCACAAAATTGCCGGATTGCGGAAAAACAATTGGCCCGCCGCAACTTAAAGAATAAGCTGTTGAGCCGGTTGGCGTGGAAACAATGATCCCATCGCCCCAGTAAGAATTTAAATATTCATCGTTCAAAAAAGCATGGATCGTGATCATCGCGGCATTGTCCCGCTTGTGGATCGTAATATCATTAAGGGCCGTATTTTGATTTTTAAACACCACCGGATCGGAATCTATCTGAAGTAAAACCCTGCTATCCAGCGTAAATTGCCGGTTGACCAAAGCATGGATGGCTGCACTGATATCATTTTTGTTCACGCTGGCCAAAAAACCCAAACGGCCAAAATTGATCCCAATCACCGGTATTTGCGAATCACGGATAATATCTACCGTGCCTAGGATTGTACCGTCCCCACCCAGCGTAAGCATCACATCTACCTGGTTTTTTAGATCCTCATAGTTGGTAAAAACAGTATTTGCCGGAGTGAAATTAGGTTGATCGACCAAAAAATCGTTCAATTCTGTATGAACAAATATTTTAGTTTGATGCTGCGCAAGACAATCAAAAACCTGCCTTACAAAAGGCAATGCCGCCTGGTTGAAAGGTTTGCCGTAAACTGCAATCTTCATGAAAGGAATTATAAATTGATGTAGTTCATCAGTAAATCATAACGGTTCATAGAATCGTCATCCACCTGCGCCTGGTTAAATACTGCTTTTACGATATAATCATAGCGGTTAAAGCTGGCCAAAATAGCAGAAACATCTTTTTTGTTAATTTTGAGCGTTACTTCCAACCGGGTAGAATCCGGGAAAGAACGGACATAAGAACTTAGCACTTGCGCTTTGTCTGATTCTACAATTTGTGCCATTTGCGCCAAAGAATTATCACGGTTACTGATTTCGAGCACAATGATGGCACCCATTTCTGTTGCTGCAGTCAGCGTGGCAAAATAATCAGTTAAAGTATTGATATTGATCAGGCCGAGGTAATTGTTCTGCATATCCAGCACTGGTACCACGCTCAACTGCTGGGCGTGGAACAGCCGGATTACATCGTACACATGCTGGTTTTCGCGCACAAAAGTATGGACCTTTGAAAGGGAAATGGTACTTAATGGGAGTTTTTCATCGGTTATTTCGATCAGGTCATCTTCGGCTATCAAACCCAGAAACTGATCTTCATCCACTACCGGAAGTTCATTCACTTTGAATTCTTCCAGCAGCATATATACTTTTTCAACCATATCGGTCGGTTTTACCGGCATGATGATATCAGAAATCAGTTCGGCAGCAACCATATCAAGCTTTATTTTTTGTTAGAAAAATTTTCAATAAACGGTTAAACTCTGCCGGATGTTCCATCATCGGCACATGTCCGCAATGTTCAACCCAGGTTAGTTCTGCATGAGGAAGTAAATGACTAAATTCAACAGCAACTTCCGGCGGCGTAATTTTGTCGTTTTTACCCCAAATCAGTGCAACAGGGATATTTATTTTATGCAATTCATTAGCCATATTGTGCCGGATCGCAGATTTGGCCATTGCCAGCAAACGGATAATTTTATGCCGGTCGTTCACACTTGCATATACCTCGTCCACCAGTTCTTTGGTTGCTGTTTTTGGGTCATAAAAAGTATATTCTACCTTCCCTTTAATAAACTCATAACTTTCCCTTCGGGGAAAAGAACCGCCAAAAGCATTTTCGTACAGACCAGAACTTCCGGCAAGTACCATAGATTTTAGTTTTTCGGGATGTGTCATCGAATAGATCAGTGCAACGTGGCCGCCAAGCGAATTGCCCAAAACAACTACATCCTCCAACTCTTTAAACTTTACAAATTTATGCACGTATTTAGCAAGGGATTTTACACCGATCGTCAGCAAAGGCATTTCGTAAATAGGCAGCATTGGGATAATTACACGATATTCTTTACTAAATTCTTTAATCACATGTTCCCAATTACTCAAAGCACCCATCAAACCATGCAACAGTAACAATACCTCACCTTTTCCCTGTTCTATATATTTAAACCCTTTTTCTTCTTTAACCGCAAAGTCCATAAACGTATTTTCAAATTATTTTTTGCTACAACATCAGAAACAACCCAAAAGTTTATCCGGATAATGGTCGCAACGGCTATAAAATTAGCTTTTTTAGAATGGGTTCCTATTAATTACTATAATATATTAAGCAATAATTGCTTTACAATTTCCGAAATCGTTTTTCCGTCTGCCTTTCCGGCCAGTTCTTTATTGGCGGTCCCCATCACTTTGCCCATATCTTTTACGGATGCTGCGCCTGATCTTTTGATAATTTCCTGCAAATAAACCGAAATTTCCTCGCGGCTCATCTGTTGCGGCAAGTAGGCTTCGATCACTTGCATTTCTTCTTTTTCGATCTGGTACAAGTCATCGCGGTTTTGTGCCTGATAAATTTCCGCAGATTCCTTGCGCTGCTTGATCAGCTTTTGCAATACTTTCAATTCCGTTTCTTCGGAGATCGTTTCCGATGCACCTTTTTCCGTCCGAGCCAGCAGCAAAGCGGATTTGATTGCCCGTAACCCTCTCAAACGCGCATCTGCTTTTGCCAGCATGGCTTTTTTAATGTCCTGATCTATTGTTTCAATTAACATGCTTCTTTTACCTGTCTTTTTTTAGTGTTGATGTGCACTTCATCGCTCCTCAATCTTCGCTCTTATTTACGCACAATGGTAGCTGCGTTTGCCTGAGCTGTCGGCATAATTGTTAAATCATTGATATTGACATGTGCCGGGCGTGAAACCATAAACCAAATCGTTTCGGCAATATCCGCAGCAACCAAAGGTTCAAAACCTTCATAAACTTTTTTGGCCCTTTCCGTGTCGCCGTCAAACCGGGTGTTGGAAAAATTTGTTTCCACAGCACCAGGATTGATCGCCGAAACTTTAATCCCATAAGGCAACAAATCAACCCGCATGGCTTTGTTTAAAGCATCAACTGCATGTTTGGTGGCGCAATAAACGTTTCCGTTGGGATAAATTTCTTTACCGGCGATGGATCCTAAATTCACAATATGGCCGCTGCCGTTAGCAATCATCCAGTTGGAAACTACTTTGGTAGCATAAAGAAAGCCTTTGACATTGGTATCGATCATCTCATCCCAATCATCAAAGTTTCCCTGATTAATTGGCTCCAGGCCTCTGCTCAAACCGGCATTGTTCACCAAAACATCTACCTTTTTCCAGGCTTCGGGCAGCGTTTCCAGATTATGCTGCACCGCTGCTTTGTCGCGTATATCAAAAGTAGCTACGGCTATTTCTGTTTGATATTGGGTGTTTAATGCTGCTGCCAGCTTTTCCAGTTTATCGGATTGCCGGCCGGTCAGTATCAAATTAAAACCTTCCCGTGCGAAAACGTATGCGCAAGCTTCGCCAATGCCAGAACTGGCCCCTGTAATCAATGCAATTTTGTTCATAAAAGAAGTATTAAACCAAAGCACAAATAAATGTTTTTGTGCCCATGTTTGTAAATTTATTCAAAGAACAAACTAAACATGATATTGTGCAGATATAATTTGTCCAGCGGATTGGCGTAAGGATGGTTTTCCGGATAAAGCATGTTTCCGAAGGAATTCGAGAGTTTGATTTCCGGCGATAGTTTGAAATATTCTAAGTAAATATCACAGCCAAAACCAGCGACATAAGAGGAGAAATTACGGACATTTTTAAGTTTTCTTTCCAGCGGGGCCAGGTCAGCTTCATTCCCTTTACTTTGATTGCCAATCCCGTAAGCATACTTTACCCCGCCCAAAACATAAGCCCTGAAATTGCCGATCCGGTTTGATTTTAGCTTAAGTTCCAACGGAAATTCTGCTTGAGTAGTCGAAACGATTTGTTGTTTATCAGGTGCCAGATCCTGTGTCCGGTATTGATAATTGATCACCCGGTCTGTAAAAGAAAGTGTAGGGACAGTCCTGATTTCCAAATTTTCTGTAACTGTGTACCGGGCCAAAAAGCCAAGCGCAAAACCACCTGTTACAGGCGAACTGATGCTGTTTAAAGAATCCGTAACGTTACGGTTGATGCCCTGATCAAAATAAGGAGTGCGCCAATCCGGTTTTTTCAGGATTTTATAGGATGAATTGACATATTGAAAAGTATATCCGAAAGAAAAAGCATTTTGGTCTGCACCGCCGGCCCAAGCAGGCACCACACGCTGCGCAGAAGCAACCCTGGCCCAAAAAAACAATGCTAAAAAGAGTTGATAAAACTTTACGCTCATTTAATGCCGGTGTAAACTGAACAAATGCCAAACGCAAGCGGCCGGTTTTTGGTATTTTTAAAACCTACTTTTTGCATCAACCCGGTAAAACGTTCGCCATCCGGAAAAGCCGCTACCGATTCCGGCAAATAAGAATAAGCGCGTGCATCTTTAGAAAATAATTTTCCGATGAGCGGCGTGATGTAATTGAAATAAAAATGGTATAAATGTTTGATAGGAAATACTTTCGGTTTGGAAAATTCCAGGATCACAGCTTTTCCGCCCGGTTTCAGCACGCGGCACATATTGGCCAGTCCGGCTTCCAGGTTTTCAAAATTACGGACACCGTAAGCAACCGTAACAGCATCAAAATAATTGGTATCAAAAAGAAGCTTTTCCGAATCGCCCAAACGGACTTCAAAACGATTGCCCATGCTTCTTTTATCGATCTTTTTTTGTGCGATGTTCAGCATTCCCTTGGAAATATCCACACCAATTATTTTTTTTGGGTTGAGGGTTTTAATCGCCTCAAAAGCAAAATCGCCTGTCCCGGTGGCTACGTCCAGGATCAGTTGCGGTTTGTCTTTTTTCAGTTCGTTGATGGCAATTTTCCGCCAAATAATATCAATCCCGGCCGACAAAAAATGGTTGAGAAAATCATAAGTCTTGGAAATATTGTTGAACATATCGGCCACCTGTTCTTTCTTGGCAACCTGTTCATTTTGATAAGGCGTAATCGTTTTGTTCATGCTGATGTTTCAAAGATGCAAATAAATAGGTGGTAAAAGAAGCATCGGTTAAACGGAAAGCAACGATAGCAAATCTGCAACGTCCAATCTTCGTGTAAACATTTCCATATCGCCGTTTTCATCTTTCGGCCACAATTCCCGCGGCCGGTCCCAATACAGTTCCACGCCGTTCTTGTCGGGGTCATCCAAATAGATCGCTTCCGAAACACCATGATCAGATAAGCCCGTCAGAGGATATTGTGCATCAATCAACCGTTTTAAAATTACGGCCAGGTCTTTTCTTTCAGGATATAAAATGGCAGTATGAAATAATCCCGGTGCCCTTTCCGGTGCCGGTGCCGAACCTTTGCTTTGCCAGGTATTTAAACCGATGTGATGATGATAACCGCCGGCAGAAATAAAAGCCGCCTGGTCGCCATACTTTTGCATCAGTTCAAAACCAAGCAGCCCGCAGTAAAAATCCAATGAACGCTGCAAATTGCTTACTTTTAAATGCACATGGCCGATGTGTGTTTTGGCAGGTATCTGGTATTCCATTTGTTTAATATTTTTATATTGACGTTTAAACATCAAATTAAAGGCAACAAAATTTTAACTTTGTGGGATGATTGTCAAATCTGCTGATTTCATTTGTAGCAATACACAAATCTCCAAACTTCCTACGCCAACCAAACCGGAATATGCTTTTATCGGCCGTTCCAATGTTGGTAAATCTTCGTTGATCAATATGATCACCGGTAAAAAAGGTTTGGCCAAAACTTCGCAAACGCCCGGGAAAACGCAGTTGATCAACCATTTTTTAATTAATGAAAACTGGTACATCGTTGATTTGCCAGGTTATGGTTATGCACGGATCTCAAAAAGTAAAAAGGAAGATTGGAACAAGTTTATCCGCAATTATTTAGAAAAGCGCGAAAACCTGCAATGCGTTTTTATTTTGATTGACAGCCGCCTGGAGCCGCAAAAAATTGACCTGGATTTTTGTGCTTCTTTAGGTGAGCGCGGCATTCCGTTCGTTATTGCTTTTACCAAAGCGGATAAACAAGGCAAAGTAAAAACCGATCAGAACGTAACCAAGTTCCGCAAAGCAATGTTGGCATGGTTTGAAGAAGTGCCCCGCCACTTCGTCACTTCTGCCGAACTGCAGGACGGCAAGGAGGAGATTTTGAACTTTATCCATGAAATTAATCAAAAGTTTGATGTAAGTCAGGTTCCGGTTTATCAGCAAGATCAGGATTAGTTATTATTTTTACATGAAAAGATATTTTTCCCTAATTACTTTTTCGCATACCATTTTTGCGATGCCGTTTGCTTTTATCGGCTTTTTTCTGGCAGTTACCACTACCAATCATATATTTTCATTGTTAAAGTTAGCGTTGATGCTGCTGTGTATGGTTTTTGCCCGAAGTGCCGCCATGGCATTTAACCGTTATTTAGATCGTGATATTGATGCTAAAAACCCGCGTACTAAATTGCGCGATATTCCTGCTGGCCGCATCAGTGCAAATGCAGCATTAATTTTTACCGTCGTCAATTGCTTGCTTTTTATGCTAACTACCTGGTTCATCAACCCGCTTTGTTTCTATTTATCGCCGGTTGCCTTGCTGGTGGTTTTGGGTTACAGTGCTACCAAACGTTTCACTTTTTTGTGCCATTTGGTTTTGGGGTTAGGGTTAAGCCTTGCCCCTATTGGCGCTTATCTGGTAGTTACCGGTGCTTTTGCTGTGCTGCCAATTTTGTTTTCTGCTTCGGTTTTGTGTTGGGTGAGCGGATTTGATATTATTTATGCTTTGCAGGATGAGGATTTCGACCGCGGAGAAAAACTGCATTCCATTCCTGTTGTTTTGGGTAAGGTAAATGCGCTGAAGCTTTCCACTTTTCTGCATGTTTTGTCCGCAATTTTTGTGATTGTTCCAATATTTTTGACACCAATTGGCTGGCCTTATTATGTTGGACTATTGGTTTTTTGTTCGATGCTGACTTATCAGCACAGCTTGGTAAAACCAAATGATTTAAGTCGCGTAAACTTTGCTTTTATGACGACCAACGGTATTGCCAGTGTTGTTTTTGCTGTATTTTTTTTGATTGATCGGATATGGATCAGGTGATATACATTGACTAAGTTTCTTCTGAAAAACCATACTTCTTTTACCACCTAAATTTCATTTATCAAAACCAAACCAACCTTTCATCCCAGAAATAATTTTCCGTTCTCACCAATTTAACTTTAGCTAAAAAATCAGGGTGTTTGGTGTTGATCAGGTAATTATATTCCTGTGAAATAACTGCAGACGGAACTTTCAAGAGCAGCGACTGGTTGCTTTTGTACCAATTACTTCCGATTTCCTGCAATTCAGAATAAGCATTTATACCTCGCCAGTCTTCGGGCAAATTTGCTTGCGAAACAATAGTAAAAAGTCTTTCTTCATCTGCAACAGAAACAATCATCACCCGGCAGCCAAAAGCAGGCGTAATATTATTTCGGTGCACAACCAATTCCAGCGTGGCAAGCGAACGCGAACTTCCGGTATAAATCACATATTGATCGGCCTTGTTCCATCTGTTTGCCGATCCTGAAGCCGTTAATTCCTTGGAAAAGCTTCCTTTAGCAATTCGATAAACTTCCATTTAACGATCAAGCGTTATCGCCATATTCCATACCTGTAAGTTGATCATCAATAAACTTCATCCCGCTGCCGGTATGCAAAAAAGTAATTGGTGCCTGCTTATCAAAATAAAAGTTTTCGGTTTCCAGCCATTGGATAAAAGTTTCCGGCTTGCCAAAAACATCAATTCCATGCCTGATAAGCGATAAAGCCATTAAAGCATGTTCTTTGATACTGGCTTTAATCTGCGCGTCAGGCTTTTTATAAGTACGGTAGGTTTTTACACTAATATCCAGCCAGTCTGCTATTTTTTCATCGGTAAAAGAAGTAATGTCTTTTATCGCTTTAAAATGCTGATATCCGGCTTTGTTATTCCTGATTAAACCCAAAGTGGCAGCATGATCTATTTTGGATGGAATATAACTCAACATTGGTTCTTCAAATGTTCCCATTTCCAAAATTAGGTATTTTTCCCTTTTAAAAGAAGCATTTTTCCCTTTTTATTTTTCTATAAGATGGGTGTTACTTCTTTTACCTCTTCATAATCCGGACAATTGATTTTTAGCTAATTTTGCAACTTAATTCTATTCCAAGATGATCCTCAAAAAAGAGAAAAAATATATCCCGCAAAACTTTGTAATTACTTGGGGAAACCTGGAACCGATTTTTACCGAACTGCAAAACCGCACCATAAATTCTGTTACTGACTTAGAGCAATGGCTGCGCGACCGAAGCGAACTGGAAGCTGCGCTGGAAGAAGATTTTGCCTGGCGGTACATCCACATGACTTGTGATACCGCAAATGAAGAACTGCTGCATAAGTTCCAATATTTCGCGACGGAAATCGAACCAAAGATTGCACCGCTGAACAATGAACTGAACGAAAAGCTGATGGACAGTCCGTTTAAAGATCAGTTGAATGAAGGGAAATATTTCATCCTGCTGCGCGGCATTAAAAAAGCATTGGAACTTTTCCGCGAAGAAAACATTCCGCTGCAGACTGAGTTGCAGGTTGAAGCACAAAAATATCAATCTATAACCGGCGCGATGTCGGTTTTTATTGAGGAAAAAGAATACACTTTAGAACAAGCTGCGGTGTTTTTAAAAGGAACGGACCGCGAAAAAAGGCAACAGGTTTGGGAGAAGATCACCTTGCGCGGTTTGCAGGACAAAGATGAGCTTGATACTCTTTTTAACCACCTAAAAACAGTACGCCACCAGGTTGCCTTAAATGCCGGTTTTGAAAACTTCCGCGATTACATGTTCCAGGCTTTGGGCCGTTTCGATTACACACCGCATGATTGTTATAAATTTCACGCTGCCATCGAAAGCGAAATCGTGCCTGTTTTAAGACAAGAAGCCGAAAAACGCAAAGCAGCTTTAGGTTTGGAAACGCTGAAACCCTGGGACACTGAAGTAGATATTTCGGGCAAACCAGCTTTAAAACCATTTCAAAACGGACAGGAACTGATTGGGAAATCCATCCGGTGTTTTAACAATATCAGTCCGGATTTGGGCGACAAATTAAACACCATGCGCGAATACGGGCTTTTTGACGTGGAAAGCCGAAAAGGCAAAGCACCTGGCGGCTACAATTATCCGCTGGCTGAAACCGGCGCTCCTTTTATCTTCATGAATTCGGCCGGCACTTTTCGCGATCTCACAACGATGGTACACGAAGGCGGCCATGCAATCCATACGTTTCTGACTGCCGGTTTGGAGCTGAACGATTTTAAACATTGCCCAAGCGAAGTGGCAGAACTGGCTTCTATGTCGATGGAACTGATTTCGATGGACAACTGGAATGTTTATTTTGAAAATGAAGAAGATTTAAAGCGCGCCAAGCACGACCAGCTTTTTGATGTGCTGAAAACTTTGCCCTGGGTTGCCGTGGTGGATCAGTTCCAGCATTGGATCTACACCAATCCTGATCATACTTCGGAACAAAGGACCGAAGCCTGGACACAAATTTACAGCCAGTTTGGTGCCGGTTTTGTAGATTGGAGCGGCCATCGCGAAGCAGAACAAAACCTGTGGCAAAAGCAGTTGCACATTTTCGAGGTTCCTTTTTACTACATTGAGTACGGCATGGCACAATTAGGCGCAATTGCCATATGGAAAAACTACAAGGAAAACCCCGAAAAAGGCTTGCAGCAATATCTGGATGCTTTGAAATTGGGCTACACCAAAACCATAACCGAAATTTATGAAACGGCTGGTATTAAATTTGATTTTAGTGTTGAATACGTAAAAGAACTAGCAGCTTTTGTCAAAGCAGAGATGGAAAAAATTTAAGCTGCTGTTTTTTATCCGGTAAAAACAGTATCAAGCGCATGGCGTTCCTACTGTTTTTACCGGGTACTTTTGTGAGGGCAAAAAAGTAAAAAGCCATACGCATTTTTAAAAACTATGACTACTTACACAGCACTCATTATCCTTAGCGGACTGGTTATTTTTTCTTACTTGTTTGATCTGGTTGCCAAAAAAACCAGGGTTCCGGCCGTCCTGCTGTTGCTTGCTTTAGGCATCGGGCTGCATTTTCTGGTTACTTACATCGGCTTTAAAACTTTTAATTTTTTAAGGATTTTGCCGGCTTTAGGTACGATAGGCTTGATCCTGATTGTGTTGGAAGGTGCGTTGGAACTGAAGTACGACAAAGAAAAAAACGGGCTGATCCTTCGGTCTTTTTTATCTGCCTTAACTATTTTAGCAGGTACAAGTCTTGTTTTAGCACTCATATTGCAACAGCTTTCGGGCAATACCTTTTCGGCCTGCTTTCTCAATGCCATTCCGTTCAGTATCGTGAGTTCGGCCATCGCCATTCCGTCTGCCGGTGCGATGGAACCCCACAAAAAAGAATATATCATTTATGAAGCTTCTTTTTCTGATATCTTGGGCATTGTACTCTTTAATTTTATGCTAAACAATCCGAGCGTGAAAGCAACTTCTTTCCTTAATCTCGGGTTGGAAACTTTTTCGATACTTCTTTTATCGGTGGTTTCTTGTCTTTTTATGCTGTATTTGCTGAGCCGTTTGCAGCATCACGTCAAGTTTTTTCTGATTATTTCGATCCTGATTTTGGTTTATGCTTTTGGCGAGCAATTCCATTTATCAGCCTTGATCCTGGTGCTGGCTTTTGGTTTATTTTTGAACAATGCCAATCAGATCAAACTCAAATGGTTCAGAAAATATTTTTTGTACCCGAAATTAGACCGCGACCTGCACCAGCTTTTTCAATTATCTGCAGAAAGTGCTTTTATCATCCGTACTTTTTTTTTCGTGATCTTCGGTTTCACCATGAACCTGCAAGAGCTGGAAAACTTGCAGGTAGTGGAATATGGGATAGCCATTCTGGCGGCCATTTATGTTATCCGTTTTATCAGTTTGAAATATATTGGCAAAACAGAACTGCTGCCCGAAATTTTTATTTCGCCCCGCGGGTTAATCACAATATTGTTGTATTATAACCTGCCGGACAATTTAAAATTGAAAGGAATTGAAACCGGATTGTTATTTTTGATTATTCTTGGAACGAGTATAATCATGAGCCTTGGATTATTGTTTTCCGGAAAAAAAGAAGCAGCGGAACCGATCATCACTTAATTATATTGCTCAAAAACCGCCTTTTTAATCACCCTAAAAATGTCTCTAAGCAGTTCTGATCTCATCCAAAACCAAAACGGGACATTAGTTTTTACCGGGACTAACACCGAAATTACAACCCTGTTCAATTATCTAAAAGCAGGCCGCAGCATTGAAACTTTTTTGGAGGATTATCTGCAGGTAAAATTAGATCAGGTGCTGGATTTGCTGGAACTGGCAGAAGATCAGTTGAAGGCTATTTCTGGCTGATTCTTTCAATTTGTTTTTTATTTCTGCCGAAAATACCTCTGTCCCAATTTTTACTGTGCAGAAACGGCTGACGGTCGATTACCCGTAACCAAAAAGCAGTTATAAATACACCCAGGGCAGAACCGGCCGTTACATCTTCCAGGAAATGCTCGCTCAAATAAAGCCGCGAATACGCCACCAAAACCGCCAGCAGCAGCAGTAACGGTGCTGCAGATTTCTTTTTGGCAACATAGGTAAATACCAAAGCTGCCGAAAAAGCAGAAACCGAATGACCCGACGGAAAGCTGTTCGTATCCAGCATGGTTACTCCTTTTATCAGGTAAATCCCGCTTAGTTTTTTTACAAAAAACAAATGCGGACGTGGTGCTTTTACCAGATGCTTGATAACTTGGGAGATAACAAACGTGAGCAAATAGCTGGTGGCCAGTAAGAAACCTTTTCTAAAATTGATTACGATTGTAATTATAGTAATCATAATGCAGCCGGTACTTGCGCCTAACTGCGTGAGATAAGTAAAAAAAACATCGGTAAAAACAGTATGCCGATGGTTAACCGCAAAATACAGATCTTCTTTGTTAAAAATCAGTATCAACAAAATACAAATCAGCAATAAAACAAGATATGGATAAAGAAATGGGTTTATTTTCCTGAAAAAATTCAATAACTCCGGTTTCATTTGTTCGTTTTTAAAGGCCAGGGAAATATTCTGGTTATTTTTGATAAGTTTGGTCAAAGTGAAAACACAATAATACAGCTAAATGAACAAAAGTATATTCCGAAAAAAATCAGTTTCAAAATTATTGGAAGATCTGGCATCCGGTCATGGCGATGGCGAAAATCACGGCGGAAGCAGCTTGAACAAAGTGCTGCGTACCAAAGATTTGACCTTTATGGGCATTGCGGCCGTTATTGGTGCCGGCATATTTTCTACCATCGGTGTGGCTTCCTACAATGGCGGCCCAGGCGTGAGCATTCTCTTTGTGCTTACGGCCATTACCTGCGGCTTTTCGGCTTTGTGTTATGCTGAATTTGCTTCGCGGATACCGGTTTCCGGCAGTGCTTACACGTATGCTTATGCTTCTTTTGGCGAATTGATTGCCTGGATAATAGGCTGGGATTTGCTGATGGAATATGCCATCGGAAATATTGCCGTAGCAATTTCATGGAGTAAATATTTTACGAACCTGCTGGAAGGCTTTCATATTCACATTCCCGGGTTTTTAACGATGGATTACCTTTCTGCTTTCCGCGGATATGAACAGTTGCAAAAGCTGAAAACTTCCGGCGGCGCAATAGATGAAAATGTGAAACTGGCTGCAGCCGCATGGGCAGGCGCACCGCAAATAGGCAGTTTGAAATTGATTGCAGATTTGCCGGCTTTGGTGATTGTATTTTTAATCACCTGGCTGGTTTATATTGGTATCAAAGAAACCAAAAAAGCAACCAATGCGATGGTGATGCTTAAAATTGCGGTGGTTCTGGGCGTGATTGTCCTGGGGTTTTTCTACATCAAGCCCGCTAATTGGCATCCGTTTATGCCAAATGGTTTTGCCGGCGTGATGAAAGGCGTTTCGGGTGTGTTTTTTGCTTATATCGGCTTTGATGCGATTTCTACTACTGCGGAAGAATGCGAAAACCCGCAGCGCGATTTGCCCCGCGGGATGATTTATTCGCTGATTATCTGTACGGTTTTATATATCCTTATCGCGCTGGTTTTAACAGGTATGGTAAATTATAAAGAGTTGCAGGTGGAAGATCCGCTGGCTTTTGTTTTTGCACGGATCGGTTTAAAAAATATCAGTTATGTGATTTCGGTCAGCGCGGTAATAGCAACCGCGAGTGTGCTGCTGATTTTTCAAATGGGCCAGCCGCGTATCTGGATGAGCATGAGCCGTGATGGTTTGCTGCCGAAAGCTTTTTCGCGTATCCACCCCAAATATAAAACACCTTCTTTTGCAACGGTAGTTACCGGTTTTGTGGTTGCTGTTCCGGCTTTGTTTTTGAATTTGACAGAAGTGACCGATCTCACAAGTATCGGAACTTTATTTGCTTTCGTACTGGTTTGCGGCGGCGTTTTACTATTGCCAAAAGACGAAGAAGTTCAGGCTGAGGGCAGTCATAAAAAATTTAAAATCCCTTATATCAATTCTAAATTTATTGTACCGGTTTTATTTATAATCGGCCTGGTGGTTTTTTGGAAGCCTTTTTTAGCCCTTTTTCATTACACCGGCGATCATGATAAACTGCCTTATTTCCTGTTCATCGGGCTTTCCGCGGTAATAACGGTGTTGGCTTTTATCAAAAATCTGTCGCTGATTCCGGTTTTGGGTTTGTTGAGCTGTTTTTATCTGATGACAGAATTGGGTTATACCAACTGGCTACGGTTTCTGATCTGGCTGGTGATTGGGCTGGTGATTTATTTTACTTACAGCTACCGGCACAGTAAATTGAATGCTGCGTAAAAAGAAGTATCAAGGTTAATGTGTCAAAATCCGGTTAATGTTTACCGCTTCCGGATCAGCTAATAAAAGCGGGACCTGTTCTATAGTTACAAAACTCAGGTCCAAACCAAATCCACGTTCTTCAGAAAGACTAAGTGCTTTCAGGATAAAATAATACTCCATATAAAAGTGCTCGAAAAAAGACAGGTTGTGCGACCTGGATAATACTTTTTCCAAGACAATAAACCTGAAATCGCCTACTATTTTATATTTGTTGAGGGAAGTATATTTACTGGTGATGTTAACTTCTCCATTTTTGACCAAGTCTTCCAACACTTTTCGAAACAGAAGATTGATGCGTTGTTCTACCCGAAAACCTAACTTAAAATCAATCCGGATCAATTTATTCGGTACTAAAAAATCTACTTTATATTCGCTGATGTAAGGCTCGTCCATCACATCCACATGTACAAGCCAATAAATATCTGCCCTTTTGGGTTGCTTTTGTAAGATGGAATAAATGATCTTGGATTCGATCTCGGAACTGAAATTGGCACTGGTAAGATAAACCAATTGGGAAGCAAATTTCGGAACAGATTCATCATCGCTTAGTTGCTTGATGATCTCATAATAATCACTCAACTCAATAAATTTAATATAACGGTTCCTGATCCTGCGGGCTGTGTGCCAGGTCCACATCACCGAAAAAAGGAAACAACCAATCATCACTGCAAACCAGCCCCCATGTACAAATTTGACCAGGTTACTAGCCAGGAAGCTGCCTTCTATCAACACATAAACCACCAAAAAGCTATAAACTACATACTTAGGGTATTTTTTGCGGGACAGATAAACTGATACTAATATGGTGGTCATCAGCATGGCCAAAGTAATACTTAAACCATAAGCTGATTCCATCCTTTCCGATCTTCTGAAAATAGCCACTACCGCCAAACAACCGGCACAAAGCAACCAATTGACACTTGGGACGTACAACTGCCCCTTTTGGATACTTGGATAGTTGATCCTCACTTTAGGCCAGAGATTTAATCTTACAGCTTCGGAAATCAGTGTAAAAGAACCTGAAATCAATGCCTGGCTGGCGATAACCGCTGCCATCGTAGCAATGCCGATACCAAAAATAAGGAACCAGGAAGGCATAATCTCATAAAAAGGATTTCGGCCTCCCAGCTTTAAGCTTTCATGATGAAGCAACCATACAGACTGGCCTAAATAATTAAGAACGAGGCAGGTTTTAACATAAACCCAGCTTACCCGGATATTGTCCCGGCCGCAGTGGCCCAGATCAGAATACAAAGCTTCTGCACCTGTTGTACATAAAAATACGGCGCCGAGAATGATAAAAGCATTAGGGTCATGCGCCAGCAACTGGTAAGCATAATAAGGGTTTAAGGCTTTAAAAATACCTGGCATTTGGATGATATAGGATATGCCCAAAACACCCATCATGCTAAACCAAATGAGCATAATTGGCCCGAATGCCTTTCCAACTAATGAGGTTCCGAATTGCTGGATCAGGAACAAACCTAAAATAATAGCCACCACAATATAAACTGTTGGCAAGCCTTTGTAAAGAATATCCAGACCTTGTATGGCCGAAGAAATAGTAATGGGCGGCGTAATAATACCATCCGCCAGCAAAGCACAACCTCCTATAACTGCAGGTACGATCAACCATCCTGCTTTTTTTCGAACTAAAGAAAACAGTGAAAAAATACCGCCTTCTCCTTTATTATCAGCCTGAAGCGTGATTACTACATACTTTAAAGTGGTTTGCAGGGTAAGTGTCCAAAAAATACAAGACATACCGCCCAGGATCAAGATATTGGAAATGGGTTGGCTGTTTACGATTGCAGTAAAAACATATAAAGGCGATGTACCGATATCCCCGTAAATTATCCCTAAACTGATTAAAAATCCCGCAGCAGAAAATTTATGGAGGTCTTTATGATTCACGTTTTTGATTTAATGGATTGCTAAATTATTGTAAATTTATTAACAGTTGTAAAAAAGACACTATTTTTAAATGTGGCACGAATTTAGACATTTAAAAGATGTTAAATATTGTTAAAAGTATACTGTTTTTATCGGATGTTATTTTTTTAGGCAAGTAAATCGATACTTTTGGAAGGAATTTATACATGAAACACCTCTACTCTTTTATAAGTATATTATTTCCTTTGCTGTCAGCATTCGTGCTTATGAGCTTTATGCTGGATGCCGGCATCACTTCAACTATTAAATTCGATAGTATCCCTTCAAAATTTCAGACTAAAACCGAGCGGTACTCTTATCTTAAAAATGGTTTAAAAGTACCCTTTCCAACTGTAAAGCCGGTTCAGAACCAACTGAATATAAGTAAGCAAACTTCTGTTAAAGTTGAGAATGAAAAGCTGCTCACCGATGTAAGTATTTACCCAAACCCCATTACTGACAAGATTAACCTGACCTATAACGTTAAAAAAAACACTAATGTATCAATTAAGATTATGGATGTTTTGGGTAATGATGTGCTTACTTTAATGGCACAACGGGTAGAGGCAGGCGAGCAAAAAAATTCTTTTCAACTAAGCAACAGGTTGTCTCCAGGCTTTTATTTTGTACGGATAATAGTAGGTACTGAGCCTTTTATCAAACGTATTTCTGTACTGTAACAGGTATTTTATACTTCAAACACATCCATTACGTGCTTCCGCAGCCATTTAATTTTTTAGTTTTGGCTTAAAATCAATTTACATGAAGATTATTGCCATTGGCCGGAATTATGCTGAGCACGCCAAAGAATTGAACAACCCGCTTCCCGCTGCCCCGGTTATTTTTTTAAAGCCAGACACGGCAATTTTAAAAGAAAACAAGCCTTTTTACCACCCGGATTTTTCGGAAGACATACATCACGAAATAGAAATTGTGCTAAAAGTGGACAAGGAAGGTAAAAACATCAGCGAAAAGTTCGCAGCAACATACTATGAAGAGCTTGGTTTAGGCATCGATTTTACCGCGCGGGACATCCAACAGCAGCAAAAAGAAAAAGGACTGCCCTGGGAACTGGCCAAAGGGTTTGACAATTCTGCGCCGATCAGTAATTTTGTGCCGAAAACCCAGTTTCCAGATTTATACAAGATTAATTTTCACCTGGATGTGAACCAGGAAACCCGGCAGACCGGAAACACGAAAGACCTGCTTTTCTCTTTTGAACAGATCATCGTTTTTGTATCGAGATACATCACCCTGAAAAAAGGCGATTTGATTTTTACCGGAACCCCGGCAGGTGTTGCCCGCGTAAAAGCAGGCGACCAATTGGAAGGTTATCTGGAAAATGAGAAACTGCTTGATTTTTTTGTGAGATAAGATGTTTAGAAAGTTCTTATTGTGTTTTTGTTCCTTTTTTGTTTTTACTGATCTATCCGCACAAATATTTACGCAAAGCGGCAACTTACCACAAAGCATTTACCGATATCCGCAGGATTATTTTCGCTATCCGCTGGATTTATCGCCGAGTACAGCCGGTTCTTTTGGCGAACTGAGGCCAAACCATTTCCATTCTGGATTGGATTTTAAAACCAATCAACGTACCGGCTATCCGGTTCATGCCGTTGCAGAAGGTTTTGTGTCGCGGATCCGTGTACAATATGGTGGTTTCGGCCTGGCGGTCTATATCTCTCATCCCAATGGCTACACCTCGGTTTATGGTCATTTAGAACGCGTTACTTCGGAACTGACTAAGATCATTAAAGATTATCAGTACAAAAACCAAACCTGGGAAGCCGATTTTGTACTGCCGCCAGCGCAGATACCACTTCAAAAAAGTGATGTTTTTGCCTGGTCTGGCAATGCCGGTGCTTCTGCCGGGCCGCATGTGCATTTTGAAATCAGGGATACCCAAACGGAACAAACCATTAACCCGCAATTGTTTGGCCTTACTATTCCAGACCGTGTTCAGCCTGCAATTTATGCCATTTGCGCTTATCATCTCAACGGAAAACCCTTTAGCGAAAATACTGCCAAGCAATTTATTCCGGTAATAGGTTCCGCAGGAAATTATCGCCTAAAAGAAGCATTACCAATCCGTATGAGCGGAGAATCAGCTTTTGGGATCACCACAAACGACAGGAACAGCTCTTCACAAAACCACAACGGTATTTATTCTATCCAATTGAATGCGGACGGCAAAACAGTTTATGTTTTTACAATTGACCGTTTTGCTTTTGATCAAACCCATGCCATCAATTCACACATTGACTATCCTGCTTTTTTAAGTTATGGCCGCTGGATGCAGAAAAGCTTTGTGGATCCCGGAAACCAGATCGGGTTGTACAACGGTACGCAAAACCGCGGCGTCATTAGCTTTAATGATGATGCCGTGCATGACCTGGAGTATGTGGTGAAAGATATTGCAGGCAATACTTCTACCCTCAAATTCCAGGTAAAATCCACGCCTCCGCCTGTTGCTGAAACTGCTGCCCCGAACGGTACTTTTTTTAAATTTGATCAGCAGAATACATTTGAAACAGACCAAGTCAAAGTAATCCTTCCAAAAGGGGTTTTGTATGATAACCTGGGGTTTTTTTACAGCACTTCACCCAAAAAAACCGGCGGTTATTCTGTGGTGCATCATATCCATAACCGTTTTACACCGTTGCATGACGATTTTGAACTTTGGATCAAACCGGATGTTGCGCTTGGAAGTAATGCCGATAAAGCGGTTATCGTCAGCAATGGCCGCGGTGCTCAAAGTAGTTTTTTTAAGGATGGTTTTGTAAAAGCAAAGATTAGGAACTTTGGGGATTATTACATTGCCATCGATACGATTGCGCCGGTTATTGCGCCGGTAAATATCTCCGAAGGAAAAAATATGACCAAAGCAAGTAACATGGCTTTCCGGATTGGTGATAATTTATCAGGTATTAAATCTTATAAAGGTTATATTGACGGGCAATGGATTTTGGTGGAACAAGATTATAAAAGCAAATTGTTCCATTATTTCTTTGACGAACATTGTCCCGCAGGAAAACACAAATTGGAATTGGTAGTTACAGACCAGAAAGACAACATTAAAAAACTGACACTGACTTTTTACCGGTAAAAGAAGCATCTATAATTATGGGATTGAAAAACAAAGTTTTAAAAGAAGGTGACAAAGCCCCGGCTTTCACTTCAACAGATCAAAACGGAAAAACAGTTTCCCTGGCTGATTTTTTGGATAAAACGCTTATCTTGTACTTCTACCCAAAAGATAATACCCCGGGCTGCACGGCTGAAGCTTGCAGCTTTCGGGACAATTATCAATCTCTTTTGCAGCAAGGCTATCAGGTAGTCGGCATCAGTACAGACGATGAAAAATCGCACAAAAGATTTGAATCCAAATACGGGCTGCCCTTTCCGCTGCTTGCCGACACGGATAAAAAGATTTCAGAAAGTTACGGCGTTTGGGTGGAGAAAAACATGTATGGCAAATTGTATATGGGCACGGCGAGGACTACTTTTTTGATCGATAAAAACAGCATCATCCTGAAACTTATTGAAAAAGTAGATACCAAAAACCCTTCTCGGCAGGTGCTGGATTTATTGGCTTGAACATCTTCAAAATAAACCATATTAAACTTATCCCTGTTTTAACACTCATACTGTTTTTATCTGCCTAAAATTTCTTTCCGTTGCTTTAATTAACCGCTTATAACATTAATCTCATAAAAAGATTATGTTTGCGTAAAAACTGATCATCTATATTACGAATTATTAAATGTCTGCACAGGTTGACGATCAAGAAATACTAAGCAAGTTTCAGGATGAAAAAACCCGGAACGAAGCTTTTAACCTGTTACTGAAAAAGTATCAGCAAAAAATATACTGGCACGTACGCCGCATGGTCATCAACCATGATGATGCAGATGACCTTGTACAGGAGGTTTTTGTAAAAGTCTGGAAAAACCTGCTGAGTTTCCGCAACGATGCGCAGTTATACACTTGGATGTACCGCATTGCCACCAACGAGTGTATTACTTTTTTGAACCGGAAAAAACTGAAAAACAATGTCCCTTTTGATGATGTTGCTTACGAACTATCAGAATCACTGACGGAATCTGCTTATTTTGATGGCGATAAAGCACAACGTAAATTGCAGAAAGCGATTTTGACTTTGCCGGAAAAACAAAGGCTGGTTTTTAACCTAAAATATTTTGATGAGATGAAATATGAAGAAATGTCTGACGTGCTGGGCACAAGCGTTGGTGCCTTAAAATCATCCTTCCATTTGGCCGTTAAAAAAATTGAAGCTTATTTACTTGCAGAAGATTAATGGAAATAGATTTTAAACCTTTTGAAGAAAACTGATTCTATCTATTCGTCATGAATGAGAATACTGAACATACAGACTGGTTGAACGATTACCCCGTTTTGAAAAATCACCAAGGCGTAAATCCGTTCCTGGTTCCTGATCGTTTTTTTGAGGAACAGCGAGAACGAATTGTTTCTGCTGTTTACGCAGAAGAATTGAAGCTAAAAACACCAAATACAGGCTTTAACGTGCCCGAAAGTTATTTTGAAAACATGCATGAACAAGTTTCTTCGGTTGTCGGGCTGGAAAAACTGCGTTTCTCAAATGATTCTTCTATTAAATCCGATCAGTTTTTTGAGGAGCAGCAAAGCATCATTGCTGCCCGGATAAAAATAAATGAACATGCTGCAAACGGAAGTGGTTTTACTATCCCGGTGAATTATTTTGATGGATTAACAGATCGTATCACCCAAAAAACAGGTATAAAAGAAGTACAGCCACAGGGAAAAGTCCGCAATTTGTTTACACAAGCAGCCTGGAAATATGCTACTGCGGCTTGTATTGCAGTTGCCGTAACCACCGGGATTTTTGTAAAGCAATATCAATCAGCGCACAATGTGCAAACACAGCTTTCGAGATTGCCGGATGCAGATATTGAAAATTATTTAAAAATTAATGCCGATACTTACGATAATCATATTATTTTAGAAAACAGTATTTCTGATACAGAATTGAATATTGAAAACAATCAGGCAACCAGTGCTGACAGCAACGGAACAATTAAAAATTAAAAAGTTGCGATATGAAATCTTTAAGAGTAACTATGATTAAAAAATACAGCTTTGCCTTAATCCTGATAGTCATATTTACTAGAACGGAATGGAGTTTGGCACAAGATTTTCGTGTGCAAGGCCGTACCAACCAGGACAACAGAAGTAATTTTAACAACAACAATGTTGATAACAGTGCAGGGATGCAGAAAATTCAATCGATCAAATTGAATTATATGTCTGATGATATGCACCTGACTTCGGATGAAGCCGCCAAATTTGGCCCGGTTTACAAGCAGTTTCAAAATGAAATGAACATGGTGCTGCACCAAAAAAGACAAAACATACTCAATTCACAAAAAAACGCACAGGATATTGTAAATGATAATTTTGATTATGATTCAAAAATCTTGTCCATCAAAAAACATTACAACGAAGAATTCTCTAAAATACTTCCTCCTGACAAAGTTTTGCACTTTTGGAAAAGTGAGAGAACATTTAATGAAGAAATGATCAAACGCCTCAAATCCAAAAGGGGCAACGACGGAAATTAACAACAGCAAAACTGATTGTCAAAAGGCTTTTAACACATTTGTTAAAGGCCTTTTGTATTTTTGCACATGCTTACCCACCGCCAGCTTTTTTTGCTGAATGTTGCCCAAACATCCAATTCACCAAGATTATTAGAGATTGAACGCGCCGAAGGGCTTTATCTATTTGATGTTGACGGCAAAGCTTACATGGACCTGGTTTCGGGTTTTGCGGTAAGTAACATCGGCCATCGTCATTCGGAAATTGTGCAAGCAATAAAAGACCAGGTGGACTTATATATGCACCTAAGTGTTTATGGCGAATTTGTGCAATCGCCGCAAGTTAAGCTAGCTAAAAAAATTACTTCTCTCCTACCCGATTCACTAAATGCCGTTTACTTCACCAATTCCGGCACGGAAGCGACGGAAGGCGCGATGAAGTTAGCCAAAAGGTTTACCGGCCGACCTGAAATAATCGCTTGTAAAAATGCTTATCATGGCAGCTCTCAAGGTGCTTTAAGTTTGATGGGAAATGAAGAATACAAGCAGGCGTACCGTCCTTTGTTGCCGGGGATCACTTTTATCAATTTTAACCAAAAACAAGACCTTGAGCAAATCACAGAGCATACCGCAGCCGTAATTGTAGAAACAATACAGGGAGAAGCCGGAATCCGTGTCCCTGATTTGGATTATATGCTTCTTTTACGGCATAAATGTTTGCAAACGAATACATTGCTAATTTTTGATGAGATACAAACCGGATTGGGACGTACCGGAAAATTATATGCTTTTGAACATTTTGGTATCGTGCCAGACATTTTGCTAACGGCAAAAGCATTTGGCGGAGGAATGCCTTTAGGTGCTTTTATCGCTTCGAAACAGATAATGGATTCTCTTAAAGAAAATCCGATTTTAGGACATATTACTACGTTTGGCGGCCATCCGGTTTGTTGTGCGGCTGGTTTGGCTTCGTTGGAAGTTATTCTGAAGGAAGATTTAATGAAAGATGTTCCCGAAAAAGAAAAGCTCTTCCGCCAATTGCTTCAGCATTGTGAAATCAAAGAAGTGCGCGGAAAAGGATTGATGCTGAGTATCCAACTCAGTAACTTTAATCAGGTGGAAAATGTAAGTAAAAGATGTGTGGAAAACGGCGTAATTGTAGATTGGTTTTTGCACTGCGAAACTGCCTTGCGGGTTGCGCCGCCATTGATTATTTCGTTTGATGAAATCCGAAAAGCTTGTGAAGTGATTTTGGAAGCGATTAATTATTGCTCCTGAACCTGTCATCCCGACGCAAGGAGGGATCTTCATCAAAGCAAAAGGGTTAACAAGGCTTATTGAAAGAAGATTTCTCCCGTTGGTCGAAATGACAGTACGGCTTTATCATACTGTTTTTATCCCTATAAAAACAGTATCAGGCCATTTTATTTCTTTTGATCAAATACGCTTTCAAAACCTGATCGTAGCCATCGTGCAAATTTGCATCTACCAAATCAATATGATATTGCGCACATTTCAATTCCAAGTTATGTCGGTAAGCATTCAAAGCTGACTGATAACCTTCCCGGATTTCGTTTGGATGGACTTTCATTTCTGCCCCGCTTTCCAAATCAACAAAATGATAAGGCCGGTTTTCAAAGTTAAATCCCAGCTCCTTTTGATGGTCAGAAATATTGAAGATCACCACTTCATGCTTGCTATGTTTTAAGTGTTGCATAGCAGCAAAAAGATCGGCTGACTTTTGCTCGTCCATCGCATTTTCCAGCATATCACTAAAAATAATAATCAATGAACGTTTATGGATTTGCCCGGCCAATTGATGCAAAACCTGGGAAATAGTGGTGGCTTGCATGCTTCTTTTATCCTGCAAAATCTTTTCTAATTGCGCGAAAAGATAAAACAAATGTGCGGAAGTTGATTTGGCGGGACTGATAAAATCCACTTGATCTGAAAAAAGGCACAGGCCAAAAGCATCACGCTGTTTTTTAAACAGATACATTAATGCAGCAGCCGAATAAACGCCAAATTCCAACTTGCTCAAACCCTTTTCCGGGAAGTTCATGGAAGATGAAGTGTCCAAGACCAAGAAACAACGCAGGTTGGTTTCTTCTTCAAACTGCTTCACGAAGAGTTTATCTGTCCGCGCCATCAACTTCCAATCTACGTTCCGTACCGATTCACCGTTGTTGTAAGCACGATGCTCGGCAAATTCAACCGAAAAACCGTGAAACGGACTTTGGTGCAAACCAGTGATAAAACCTTCTACCACTTGTTTGGCCAGCAATTCTAAGTTTGCAAACTGCTGGATTTCCTGGTTTTGGCTTAATAACTTGCTCATTCAATAAAGTTAAAACTTATATTAAGATAGGTTAGAAATTATAAAAAATGGTGCTAAAAGAAGCATAGATTAGATAAGGCATTGGGCTTGCAACTTAACGTATGCTTAAAATTTTAAAACAAGAAGTAGTTCTTACTTCAACGCCTATTTAAAAAGGATTGGGATCAGGAAAAAGTTATGGCGGCATGGGTTGTATTTAGTTTTGCAACATGTAGGCGGCTGCCTTTTTAAGCTGTTGACGGTTTTTATCTGTAAACAAAGCATCAGTCATATCAACCCCGTTATCATTTTTTATACCGAGCCTTAAGTCTGAAACTAATTGGTCTGCCATGAACTTTAACTGTTCTGTGCTTATCTCAGATCCGATGCTTAAATAAGTTTTCGTGCCCATGTTCAAGATTTTTGATTTTACGCTATCCGCTTTAAACTTGTAGATACTACCATCATCCATTTTAAAGAGCAGACTCATTTCAGCAACATTTGCACCATTCAGCGCACCGAAAGCGCCAGCATCCATAGGCCAGTTTAAAAGAACATAAGTTTTATCTTCTATCGTGCCAAAACCCAAAGACATACCCGAAGGTGCAAGCGTTCTCCCCATGTTGACAATGCCCGCTTTGATTACCTTACCGGTAAATTTGTCTTTTTGATTTGTTAGTATTTGCCCTTTGCAAAAAACAGGGGATAAAAAAAGTATGAGCAGTAGCTTTTTCATAATAATTAATAGTTTTCGTATCTAACTATCTTGAAATCGTTGTTAATTACAGCACTTGTTGAATCCCTATAATGTGAGCCTTTTTGATTTTTGATTTTCATATTAAAGGAAACAAAATAGCCTGTTGGCTTAACAGCATCTATTTTATGATTGTCTTTTAAGCTGGAAATATTTAGCTCTCTTTTTTGAAATTTTAATTGGTCTGCTCGTGTTTCGTCTAAACTTTGAGCAATTTGCTTCATAGAATCTAATGCTTTTTCCGCTTGCTCTCTTGACCCTGAATGAACTGCAAGCCGTACTGTACTATGTGCTATTTTTAATTGAGCATCTCCAAATTTTAAAATGTCTTCTTGCTGCCGCTGCCTTAACTTCATCTTCCTTTCTATTAATAAAGAATCCTTCAAGGCCGTAAGCGTATCAATTTTATAAATGCCTATACTATCCACAATACTTTCTTTGTCTGGTAACTTCCTTTGAAAATCCTGTTTTACAGCATCTTCTAATTTTGCAGTTAAATCCGTTTTGCTTTTACAGCCATAAAAGAAGCATGTTGTAGTAACAATTAGTAGATATTTTTTCATAATCAATATTTAATGAAATGGGTGATAATAATTCCAATTATCAAGATGCCATTCACTATACTCCATTTTATTATTTCTTTTTTAAAAGCCGCTTTGAAAATTGGTATTTCCGAATCAGTCAACGGAATCTTACCGGTAACTGCCGTTTTAGTGCCAATTATTCTGTAACCTCTCTTGAATCTTCTATCCGACTTTGTAATTGGAACAGCGCCATAGATATTACGTGATTTTCTAAAATACCCTCTGATTTGTTTGACAAAAATATAAAATGTAAAAAGGAAAGGAATTACAAATAAAAACATATAGGTATTTAAAGCGATTGCAATAAATAACGCCACAAATACCCATATTCCTATTCCAACGACATTAATTACGTTTCCAAGCCAACCGGTAGGCATTTTTGAATTCATTACCCCTCGATAAGCACGATAGGCCTCTCTTTTAAAAATATATCTACCAGCTTGCTCTAATAGTCCCATAATTTTTAATCTTTTTCATCCCGGTCAACCAATTTTACAATTTTCCACATCGCAATTATTTCGCCTTCTTTAACTTTAAAAATCTCACCGGTTGGATTGATAGAAGTGAGCGTTAATGTCCCGTCTTTACTTAGCTCATTTTGAAGAATTCTCTATACAACAAAGTAGCATCTTTCAATTCCAATTCGCCTCTTTCCCATTTTTTATATCAGTTAAAGAGCTTTTTAAAGATTCATAAATCTGCTTTTCCTTTTTATTAAACGGCCGAACTTTTGGCTCAACTTCATCCTTACTTTTAATCTCATAGTTTAATTCAAGTGCATTCAAAAATGCTTTAAGCACTTTTTCAGATTTTTTATCATCTGTACTAACCATAAATGTTGCCATAAACAAATTTACAATTTAACATCCAAGTTATGTCGAAAATTCTCATTATTGAAATTTAGGTAATAAAAGAAGCATCTCAAAAATTCACCCCACAAAAAAACCCGGCCTAAAATTAAACCAGGTTTTTTGAAAGATATAATAAGCCTTATACCAATTGTTTGTTCAGTTTGTCTGCCAAAACAGATTTTGGAACCGCACCGATTTGTTTATCAACAATTTCTCCGTTTTTGAAAAACAACAAAGCCGGGATATTACGGATACCAAATTTCATGGAAATACCAGGATTGGTATCTACATTTACTTTTCCTACAACTGCTTTATCTCCGTATTCTTTTGCAATTTCTTCTACAACCGGACCAACCATGCGACAAGGTCCACACCATTCTGCCCAAAAGTCGACCAAAACTGGTTTATCTGATTTTAGCACAACTTCATCAAAGTTGGCATCTGTAATTTCTAAAGCCATGATATTTATGTTTAATAATGTTTAAACAAATATAGTTAATCAATTTACTTGCCATAGTTGTCCTATGACAATCTGACATTGAACAGATGATAGTATTTTAATTTAAAATAGCCTGATTCTTGGTCAAAACCTGCACACTATCCAAAAAATCATCAGCCGGATTTACTTTAAAACTTCTTGAAGGCATTTCCACCGCAATAGCTTCGTCCTTGTCTTTTACTTGAAAACGAAGCACACAGTTTTTAACCGCATACTTTTGATTGTTCGCTTCCACTAACTCTTGCAAATCGTTTAACAAATTGCCGCAAATTTCATTTAGATTTAGGTTGATGGTAATGGATTTGGTGAGTTTATCACGCAGTTCGGAAAGAAGTTGCATAGAGGAAATCCGTAAATCCCAATTGTCTTTCTGTTTGAATTTTTCTTCGATGTTTCCTTTCACCTGCAAAAAATAACCGTCCAAAAGCAGGTTCTTAAACTTGATGTAATCATCGCCAAACAAGGCAAACTCGTAAGCATCGTTGTAATCTTCCAGCAAAAACGTACTGAAAGGATTTCCGGTCTTGGTCATTTTGTGCTGCACATTGGAAAGCAGGCCACCCATGCACAATTCACCTTTGCGTTTTAGTTCGTTAAAAGCAGCAACTGTTTCATCTCCTCCTTCGCGGTTTTTCATCTTTTGGATCAGTTTCAAATCAACAACCGTACTGTTGCAAAATTTCTCCAGCTCGAACTTGTAATTGTCCAACGGATGGCCAGTCAGATAAATCCCGATCAAATCCTTTTCGTATTTCAGCTTTTCGATCAACGGATATTCTTCTGCTTCCGGCATGGGTGGTTCCGGGATGTAAGAAGCATTTGCGCCGCCAAATAAGGAAACCTGTGAGCTATTTTGTGTGTTCTGGTAATCTGTTCCGTACTTGATCAACCGCTCCAAACCTGTTAAAATTCCGTTTTCAGTCTTCATAAAAAACTGGGAACGCTTCAATCCGAAACTGTCAAAAGCACCGCTGTGGACTAAATTTTCGCAGGATTTTTTGTTGACCGAACGGTTATTGGAACGGCGGGCAAAATCATAGATAGATGGATACGGACCGTTGGCGTTGCGTTCCTCAATGATACTTTCCACCGCTTTTTCGCCTACACCTTTTATGCCTGCTAATCCAAAACGGATTTCCCCGTGTGCATTTACGGTAAAAGTTGTAGAAGATTCGTTTACGTCAGGCCCTAAAACCTGTATGCCCATTTGCCGGCATTCATCCATAAAAAAAGTAATCTTATCAATATTGTTCTGGTTGTTCAACACGGCCGACATATATTCTGCCGGATAATGAGCCTTTAAATAAGCCGTTTGATAAGCCACAAAAGCATAACAAGTGGAATGCGATTTATTGAAAGCATATTGTGCAAAAGCTTTCCAATCGTTCCAAATTTTAGTTAGTTTATCTTTCGGATGTCCTTTTGCCGTTGCACCTTCCACAAACTGCGATTCCATTTTATTTAGGATCTCAATCTGCTTTTTACCCATTGCTTTCCGCAAAACATCCGCATCACCTTTACTAAAGCCTGCTAATTTTTGCGACAAAAGCATCACCTGTTCCTGATAAACCGTGATACCGTAGGTTTCCGAAAGATATTCTTCCATATCAGGCAAATCGTAGGAAATCGGCTCCAAACCGTGTTTCCGTTTGATAAAGTTCGGGATGTATTCCATCGGCCCGGGGCGATAAAGCGCGTTCATGGCAATCAAATCCTCAAACTTATCCGGTTTTAACTCCCGCATGTACATCTGCATCCCGTCGCTTTCAAACTGAAATGTCCCGTTGGTGTTCCCAGATTGGTACAGTTCGTAGGTTTTTTGGTCATCCAGCGGCAGTTCATCAATCACAATGTCAATATCATGATTTAATTTGATCATCCGCAAGGCATCTTTCAGGATCGTTAGTGTTTTTAGCCCTAAAAAATCCATTTTGATAACGCCTGCATCTTCTACAACTTTTCCGTCAAATTGCGTAACCAGCAAAGTAGATTCTTTAGAGGTAGCTACCGGTAAAATATTAGTGAGATCTTCCGGTGCAATGATGATTCCGGCAGCGTGTACGCCTGTATTTCTTACTGAACCTTCCAGCTTTTCTGCTTCCCTCAAAACTTTAGCTTTCAGGTCTTTCCCTTTCAGTATTTCCTGTAGTTCCGGAACTTGTTCTATTGCTTTTTTTAAGGTGATGCCTAATGTTTCCGGAACTAACTTTTTGATCGTGTTGACTTCGGACAGCGACATGTTCATAGCCCTTCCAACATCCTGAATGCTGGTACGTGCGGCCATCGAACCGTAAGTAATAATTTGTGCAACCTGATTTTGTCCGTACTTATCTACCACATAATCAATTACTTTTTGTCGGCCTTCATCGTCAAAATCCGTATCAATATCAGGCATGGATTTACGGTCTGGGTTTAGGAAACGCTCAAACAGCAAATTGTATTTGATCGGATCAATATTGGTGATGCCGATACAATAAGCCACCGCAGAACCGGCTGCCGAACCACGGCCCGGTCCAACAAAAACACCCAAGTTACGCCCGGCTTTGATGAAATCGGCCACAATCAGAAAGTAACCGGCAAAACCCATCGTCTTGATCGTGAACAATTCAAAATCCAACCGCTCCTGAACTTCCAGGCCTATTTCATGGTAACGTTCTTTAGCGCCTTTATAAGTCAAGTCTTTCAGGTATTCCCACTGGTTTAACACATCTGCTTCCGCTCCATGGTGTATCTTAAATTCCGGCGGGACAGGAAAGTTAGGCAGTAAAATGTCGCGCTTTAATTTAAGGTGTTCTACTTTATCAACAATTTCGTTCGTATTGTCCAAAGATTCCGGGATATCCTGAAAAAGCTGGCCCATTTCGGCCTGTGTTTTAAAATAAAACTGATCGTTCGGGAAACCAAAACGGTAGCCTTTTCCGCCTTCTTCATCCGTGGCAATCGGCGTGCTTTGCATATCGCCGGTGTTTACACATAATAAAATATCATGCGCATTGGCATCCTGCTGATCAACATAGTGCGAATCATTGGAGCATATTACTTTTACCTGATGTTTTTTTGCAAAGGAAGTAAGTACGTTATTAATCTTAATCTGCTCTGGAATATCATGGCGTTGTAGTTCGATGTAATAATCATCTCCGAACAAATCCAGCCACCACTTAAATTCTGCTTCGGCTTCTTGCTCGCTGGTTTTTAAAATGGCCTGCGGGACAGAAGCACCGATACAGCAGGTAGTCGCAATTAAACCTTTATGATATTTTAAGATCAGTTCCTTATCAATGCGCGGCCATTTGCTGTATAGGCCTTCGATGTAGCCCAACGAACATAATTTGATGAGGTTTCGGTAGCCTTCCGCGTTTTTAGCCAGCAGCAACTGGTGGTAGCGAACATCTTTTTTATCTTTAGTAAATTGTTTTTTATGACGGTCATCTACTACATAAAACTCGCAGCCCACAATAGGTTTAACGTTATGCTTCGCAGCTTCGGCCACAAACTTAAACGCACCGAACATGTTTCCATGATCTGTGATGGCCATGGCTTTCATGCCATCGGCAGCGGCTTTTTTAAAAAGTTTAGTAACGTCGGCAGCGCCATCCAGCAACGAAAACTGGGTGTGCACGTGTAAATGAGAAAAATCGGGCATAAAAGAAGTATGTGCTGCAAATTTACCAAAAACTATATTTGCAGTACCTGAATGTTGAAAAGCTACTTATAAAATGACATTGTATTCTGTATTTTACAAAACTATTTTAGATCCTAAGGGTGTTTGAATTTATATGAGACCGTTAATTATGAGCAAAATATATTATAATAATGCTTCTTTTAGCACTAAAAAATAGGTGTTTGATTTCCCTCTTCATAAAAACATAGAAACATTACCGTTTTTAGTAGGGTAAAAGAAGCATGAAAAAAAGCTGAATCAATTTTAACAATCGCTCAGAGATTATTTAAAGCAAATTCTGTTTGTGTATGTTTGATAAAAATAATATTAACCAGCAATAATACCTTGGAAAAATACGGACGCAAATTTCTTAAGATCGTACTTTGGATTTTAGCAAGTGTAATCGCACTTATTTTACTTGTTGTTGTGTTGATACAAGTGCCAGCGGTACAAAACTTCATTAAAGACAAAGCCGTCAGCTATTTAGAAGGCAAGATACACACGCCTGTTCGTATCGGTCATATTTCTTTGGAATTTCCAAAGTTGCTTGTGTTGAACGATGTTTATTTTGAAGATCAGAAAAAAGACACCTTGTTAGCTGGTGAAAAACTTAAGGTTGACATTACTATGCTCAAGTTGCTGCATAATCAGGTAGAAATAAACGAAGTAAACCTGCAAGGCATTACTTCACACATCAACCGCACCCTGCCAGACAGTGCTTTCAACTTCACTTATATCATCAAGGCTTTTGCAAGTGATCAGAAAAAAACGCCAAAGCCAACTGATACGGCCTCCATGAAGTTTTCAGTCAGCAAGATTAACCTTGACCGGATTAAAGTTAAATACAAGGATGCGGTTTCGGGTAATGATGTTGCTTTTTATCTGGGGCACTTTGACACGGATATCAAAAACTTTGATATGGATAAGATGAAATTCACTGTTCCGAAGATTACCCTTTCGGATGTAAATGCCCGTGTGATCCAACATAAAGTTGCTGCCGCAGCCACCGCAACTGCAACGGATACCGCTTCATCTAAACCAATGAACCTCGACTTAAAATTAGGCATCATTGATTTGTCTAAAATTAAAGTTGATTATCAAAACGAGACAAACGCGCTGAAAACCAAAGTTGACCTGGGCAAGTTTTTGGCAGAGCTGGACAGTATTGATATGAAAAAACAGCGCGTGGTAATCAGAAATATTGAACTGAACCAAACTAAGGCAGTAATGTCAACCGGCCGACCTTCTACCGCTGCTGTTGTACAAACCAATGTGAAAGAAGCAGCCAAAAAAGCGGTTGATAAAGACACTACCCAAAAAACTGCTGCGGAAGAAAAAGGCTGGACCGTAAAGTTAACCAAAGTTGCTTTTGCCAATAACGATATTCAGTTTGACAATAATGCCCAAAAACCTGCTGCCCGCGGTATAGATTATATGCATCTCGGCTTAAAAGGTTTAACCGTAAATGCTGACAGTATTTTATACAGCCCAACTACCATTTCCGGCAAGATCAACCAGTTTGCCTTTTTTGAGAAAAGCGGTATCCGGGTAAAACAGTTCCACACACTGTTTTTATATGGACAAAAACAGTCTTTCTTCAAAAACCTGTATTTGGAAACCCCGGGAACGATTATCCGGGATTACATTGAAGTTAGGTATCCTTCCATATCAAGCCTTAGCAGTAACCTGGGGCAATTGCAGTTGAACGCAAACTTTGCCAACAGCAAATTGGCTTTTAAAGATGTGCTGGATTTTGTACCTACACTTGCAACAATGCCTCCGTTTAAAGGCAATGCAAATGCCATTTTAAATGTGAATGGAAAAATTACGGGCAGGGTAAATGATCTGACCATTCAGAATTTGAACATTAGTGGATTAGGCCAAACCAAAATTGCTGCTTCGGCACATTTAAAAGGTTTGCCTGATGTAAACAAAGCATACTTTGATCTCAACATAAAAGATTTTAGTACAACCGGCCGTGATATTGCGGGTTTGGCACCAGCAGGTTCAATTCCGGCCAGTGTTCGTATCCCGGATTTTTTAGCTTTAAAAGGAACGTTTAAAGGAAGTATCAAAAACTTCAATACCAACATGGCACTGCGCTCCAGCTACGGCAATATCCATGCTATTGCCGGTATGAGCAGCGGCCGCAAAAAAGGCAGCGAAGTTTACAACGCAGACATTAAAATGGATAATTTTAATGTTGGGAAACTAATTAAACAGGAAAAAACAGTTGGGCGTTTAACTTTAAATGCAAAAGTTAAAGGCTCGGGAACAACTGTAAAAAATGCCAATGCAACGTTACAGGCTAATTTAATCCGTGCAGATGTTAAAGGCTATGTGTACCGCAATTTAGTGTTGAAAGGAACTGCACGAAACGGTTTGATCAATACAACAGCGCGGATGAAAGATCCGAATATTAATTTTGCTTTAAATGCAAAAGTAAATATGGCCAATAAGTATCCGGCCATAAATGCGACGCTTAATCTTGACAGTATCAATTTGCAACGCTTGCATTTTGCAAGCAGCGAGCTTCGTTTACATGGCAAAATTGTAGCTGATATTCCTACAGCCAATCCGGATTACCTGAATGGAACTGTACAGATAACAAATTTATTAGTTGTGCAAAAAGCGCAGCGCATCCAATTGGATTCCATCAGCATTGCATCTACCGCCAATGCAGACAGTTCTACCTTGAAAATAAAATCGCAGATATTAAGTGCCCGAATGGCCGGAAAATATAAACTGACAGAAGTTGGAACGGCATTGCAGTCCACTATTAACAAATATTATAATACAGGCGGAACGGTTACGAAGGCAAAGTATTCCCCGGAAAATTTTACTTTCCAGGCAGTCATCACCAAAACCCCTCTTTTAACCCAATTTGCCCCTGATCTGAAACAATTGGACCCGGTAAGGTTGAACGGACATTTTAACAGTGATGCCGGAGATTTGACGATAAACGGAGAAATTCCAAATACGGTTTACGGTACTAATATAATCAGTAATTTAAAATTGGCCATCAACACAGGTAACAATGCGTTGAATTATAAACTTACGGTTGATAAAATTGCAACGTCATCTATACAAATGTTAAACACAAGTCTAATCGGTAATGCACAAAATAACCAACTAACTATAGATGTAAGTGTAAAAGATAAAAGCCTGAAAGAGCAATACAAAATTGCAGGAGTGTTCAATGCATTAGGCAATCAATATAAATTCCGCTTGCTGCAAAATGGTTTGGTTTTAGACTACGACCCTTGGACAGTTAGCGCAGACAATGCTTTACAGTTTGGGTCGAAAGGTATTTTGGCACATAATTTTAACATCAACAACAATAGTCAAAAACTTGGCATCAACAGTACAAGCACAACATTGAACAGTCCGGTTGCGGTTACCTTCCAAAATTTCAAGATTGAGACTTTAATCCAGATTGCCGAAAAAGATTCGTTAAATATTGGCGGAACCATTAACGGCAATGCATTGGTAAGTAATTTTGCCGCAAGCCCGGTTTTTACTTCTGACCTGACGATCAAAGACTTCAATTTTAAAGCAGATACAGTGGGTGATATTGCGGTCAAAGTGAACAACCAGCAAGCCAATACATTTGCAGCCAACGTTGGCATCACAGGAAAAGGCAACGAAGTAAAACTGGATGGCTTATATTACACGAACCAACCGAACAACAATATTGACCTTAATTTGAATATTATAAAACTGAACATGAAGAGCATTGAAGGCTTTACGTTGGGCAGCTTACGCAATACTACCGGTAACCTTAGCGGACAACTAAAAATCGCCGGTTCCTCTGCTGCACCTCAAATAAATGGTGATGTCAATTTTAACAAAGTAGGTTTTAATGTTTCTATGCTGAACTCTTATTTTCGGTTAGACAACGAGAAGATCAGTTTTAACAGTGCTGGAATAGCTTTTAACAATTTTGCGCTTGTAGATTCTGCCGGTAATAAAGCAACCATAAACGGAGCGGTTTACACCAAAACTTTTACCGATTTTAAATTCGGTCTGGACATCAACGCCAATAATTTCCAGGCAATCAATTCTACCAGAGAAAATAATAAGCTTTTTTATGGCAAGTTATTTTTAAATACACGGCTTAAAATCCGCGGAGATTTAAGCAAACCTGTAGTAGATGGCAATCTGGTGGTGAATGACAGAACAGATATGACCATCGTTTTGCCGCAAAGTGATCCGGGAATTCAAGACAGGAAAGGTGTAGTTGTTTTTGTAAACCATAGTGCGCCAAAACTGGATTCTATCCTCTTGGCTAAACAGCGTGATTCTGTTGCTAAATCTGATATTACCGGGATGGATGTCACTGCTAATATCACCATCAATAAAAACGCTAATTTCAATATTGTGGTAGATGAAAGCAATGGCGATATAGTGCACATTAAAGGAGAAGCACAACTAAATGCAGGTATAGACCCAAGCGGAAAAACTAATTTAACAGGAACCTATACAGTTAATACTGGTTCATACTCTTTGGCTTACGGACCTGTAAAACGCGATTTTACGTTTAAACAAGGCAGTACCATTACCTGGACGGGCGACCCGACTAGTGCTAATATTGATCTAACAGCAGTTTATGTTGCTAATGTGCCTCCTATTGATTTAGTGGCGGACCAATTAAGCTCGGAAACAGAGCAAACAATGTACAAGCAAAAGCTCCCTTTCAATGTGAACCTAAATTTAAAAAATGAGTTATTGAAACCCACCATTAGCTTTGATATCATCCTGCCTGATAGTAATTACACTGTTTCATCTGAGGTGGTCAATAATGTAGATGCAAGGTTAGCCCAGATCAGGCAAGATCCAAATGAGCTGAATAAACAAGTTTTGGGAGTACTTGTTTTAGGGCATTTCATTGGTGATAACCCATTGCAAAGTTTGGGCGGAAGTACAGGTGTCCAAGGATATGTACGTAACAGTGTAAGTGGTTTATTATCTGATCAGTTAAACAAGCTGGTAGGAAATTCTATCGCTGGTGTTGATTTAAATTTTGGGTTAACTTCCGGAGAAGATTATTCTACGGGTACAGCACAAAACAGAACAGATTTGAATGTAGCACTATCTAAAAAGTTTTTAAATGACCGGCTAAGTGTTTCTGTAGGAAACAATTTCAACTTGGAGGGGCAGAATCAACCCGGACAGAAAGCAAGCACGATTGCGGGCAATGTTACTGTTGGTTACAAACTGACTAAAGATGGGCGTTTTGCTTTACGCGCTTATCGCAGGGATGAATATATCGTAATTCAGGGGCAGGTTGTTGAAACCGGGATAGGATTTTCTTTTACTGTTGACTATAACAAGTTTAAACAAATTTTCAAATCATCCGAACAATTAAAAGAAATGCGCCGGCGAATTAAAGAGGATAAGAAGGAAAAGAAAGAACAAACTACAAACTAAATTCCATGATCAAATCTATAAGATATTTACTGTTTCTTACCATTTTTTTGCAGGCCTGCAGCAATACCAAATACTTAACAGGTAATCAAAAACTGTATGTTGGCGGAAAGGTAAATATCATAAACAAAGGCCTGAAAAAGAGTGATCGAAAAGGATTAACGGATGAATTAACCGGTTTACTAAGGCCAAAACCAAATTCTACTATTTTAGGATTAAGACCGAAATTGTATCTGTATAACATTACCAGAACAACCAAGAAAAAAGGACTAAAACATTATCTAAATTCTAAAGGTGAGGCTCCGGTTTTGGTAAGTGCTGTTGATCTTGATAAAAACAGCAAAATTTTAGTTAACAGGCTGCAAAATGAAGGTTACTTCCAGGCAGATGTTACAGGTGATACTGTTAGCAAAAATAAAAAAGCAACTGCTATTTATACCGTTAACACCGGGCCAGGTTATACTATTAAAAAAGTAACCTTTCCGACTTCAAACAATAGCCTCGATACGGCTATTGCCGGTATTGCTAATAAAAGCTTATTAAAGATCGGGGATAAATATAATTTGGATGTTATCAAAGCAGAAAGAGACAGAATCGACGCTACGCTCAAAGAAAGAGGATTTTATTATTTTGCTCCAGAAGATTTAGAAGCTCATGTTGATAGTACAAACATAGGAGATCATCAGGTAACTATCGACATGCAAGTAATCAATACTACACCTGGCAAAGCACGCGATATTTATAAAATCAACAACATTTATGTTTATCCCAATTACTCCTTGCGGGATACTTCTTTAATGTTGGATAAAGCTGTAAAATATGATACTTACAACGTAATTCAAAAAAGGCTGACTATAAAACCTTTTGTATTTAAAAATACGGTTCAACTAAAGCCTGGAAATGTTTATAACCGTACGGATCATAACAAATCCTTGAGTAAGTTTATCAATCTGGGTCCTTTCAAATATGTAAAAAATCGTTTTGAAGAGGTTTCTACAGACTCTCCCAAGCTTGATGTTTATTACTTCCTAACTCAGTATCCAAAAAAATCCTTGTCTTTTGATGTATTAGGACGTACAACATCAGCCAATTATAACGGTGCCCAGCTTAACCTGAACTTTCGTAACCGCAATACTTTTAAAGGTGCAGAATTATTAACGGTAACTTTGTTTGGTAGTACAGATGCACAAGTATCAGGTCAGTTTGGTGGTGGTCACCCGCTAACACAAGTAGGTTTGCAAACAACATTATCCTGGCCACGGTTTATCAGTCCGTTTAAATTTAAAAATGACAACGCTTATATTCCGCATACCAACTTATCAGTCGGCTATTCTATTGTAAATCGTGTTGGATTGTATAACCTGAACTCTTTCAATGGTTCCTTTGGTTATCAATGGCGAGAAAACACACACAGATCGCACGAATTAAACTTTCTGACGGTTACTTATGTTAAGCCAGCAAGTGTGGATACGGCTTATACAAATAACCCCTTGTATAAAAATAACCCTTCTTTAAAACACGTAACTGATCCGCAGTTTACTTTCGGCCCAACTTATAGTTATACCTATACCAATACCACAGAATCCTATCGTACTAATACGGTTTATTTCAATACTAAAATTGGTCTTTCGGGTAATATAATCGGTTTAGTGAGTGGAGCTGACACTTTGGGCGAACATGTAAAAACTATTTTCGGAACGCCGTATAACCAATATATCAAACTGGAAAACGAATTCAGATTTTTTCATAAGGTTAACAGCACAAGCCAGATTGCAGCACGTTTAATTGCAAGCGCCGGATTACCTTATGGGAATTCTACTATTTTGCCTTATAGTCAGCAGTTTTTTATAGGCGGCCCAAATAGTTTGCGCGGTTTTCGGGCACGGTCTATCGGACCAGGAACGGTCAATCCTATCCAGTACGGAACAAGTAGTGGATTTTTGGCTGATCAGTCCGGTGATATAAAACTGGAAGGAAACTTGGAATATCGGCCAAAATTATTCAGTATTGTTTACGGAGCTTTATTTGCCGATGCAGGTAACGTTTGGAATGCAAAACCGCATCAGGCAGGTGGAACCATCGGAACAAACTTTTTATCACAAATGGCAGCCGATGTTGGTTTCGGTTTGCGGTTTGATGCAAGTGTTTTGGTATTGCGTACTGATTTAGGTTTCCCGGTGCTAAAACCTTATACTTCAATAAACAGCAGTTTAAATACCAATAAACCTGTTTTCAATTTAGCCATTGGTTATCCTTTTTAACCTGAATTTTTACCGATAAAAGAAGCATGTGGATTTAAGCCTGTTTTACTTTCAATGTTTTAATTTTAGCAGATACTAATTTTACATGCCTAAAAAAAGCATTCCATTAGAGCTGATTGATTTAAACGGAAACGGTTTCCACTTGTTGGTAAACGTAACAGTGTTTAAAAAGCGTTATAAATTGGTTTTAGATACCGGTGCTTCTAAAACGGCTTTTGATAAAACTTTACTCTTGGATTTGATCCACGAGGACGAACTGAAAAACTCTGGCCATTTAACAACTGGTTTGGGCACGAATGATATGCAATCTTTCACTACTTCAATCTTAGATTTTTATGTAGGAAAATTTCATATCCCAATATTGGAAGTTGCTGTTTTAGATTTATCTGCTATCAATATCGCTTACCAAAATTTAGAAATTGCACCTGTTTTAGGCGTTTTGGGCGGAGATATTTTGATGGAATATCAAGCAATTATCAATTATGAAAATTGTAGAATAGTTTTGAAAAGTGCGGAATAATCAAGTCTCACCTTTAAATAAAGTAGCATAAGTTTTTTAGGTGATAAAAGAAGTATTAAGGGTTTTAAATGGATTAAAAATCCCAAGCTCAAAGAACCGGATTGCAAATCCGGACCAATGGATATATTTCCTATAAAATTGAATCAAAAGAAATAAACGTGATCTATTTATTAAAAAGTTTGCCAAATTGCCGCATCGCATCAATTACGGGGACAAATAGTTTGCCTTTTTCAGTTAATGAATATTCTACTTTTGGCGGAACTACCGGATAAACTTTCCTGCTGACCAATCCATCTCTTTCTAATTCTTTTAAATGCTGTATCAGCATTTTTTCCGATACATTTTCCACTTCTTTTTTCAGTTCACTAAATCGTAGGCATTGTTTTTCTGACAAACGATGCAGAATAAGAACCTTCCATTTTCCATTAATGGCATTTGTTGTTAGCTCTATCGGACAGCTAAATTCATAATTGCCCAACTTATAAATAGCCGGGTTTAATTCTATTTCCATTTTATTTTTCATCCTAATTGATTAAAGGTCAACTATTATTACCAATCAGTTATTTACATACTATTTGGTAAGTACTTGTATAAAGGTAAGTATTACTTTAGGTTTGCATAAAAATTAATAAAAAATGACAACTGAAAAGTTAAACGCAACTCTTAATGAAACTTTTACGCATCAGTTTGCGGAAGTAAATGGTTTTAATTTACATTACGTTATCGAAGGAAAAGGCGAAGCTTTGGTTCTATTGCATGGCTGGCCGCAGACCTGGTATGCGTTTAGGCATATTATACCCGAATTATCAAAACGTTTTACGGTAATCGTACCTGATTTGAGGGGTTTGGGTGATTCTGAAAAGCATAGTTCTGGATATGATATTTATACGGTGGCCGATGATATTTATAAATTGGTACAGCATTTAGGCTATAAGGAAATTAATTTATTAGGACATGACTTTGGTGCGAATGTAGCTTATGCTTATGCCGCTTCTCATCGGGAAGAAGTAAGAAAACTTGTTTTTTTAGACGTTGGTATTATGGATTCTTCTTTGGAAAAAATACCGTTGATAGCCCGCGAGGGAAAATCATTATGGTGGTTTCCATTTCACATGTTGAGAGATTTGCCTGAAGAACTCATAAAAGGCAATGAAGCTGTTTATTTGAATTGGTTTTATAAAAACGCCTCCTATAATCAATCCGCTTTTTCAGCGCAAGACATCAACGAATATGTTCGGTGTTATTCAAAACCCGAAGCGATGAAAACCAGTTTTGAATATTATCGGAATATTCTTAAAAATATAGACAACAATAATGTACAATCAAAAATAAAATTGCAAATGCATGTATTGGCTTTGGGCGGCGACAAAAGTTTTGGAATGAAACCTTATTATTCCTGGTCAACAGTTGCTGAAAATGTAAAGGGTGGTATCATTGAAAACTGCGGACATCATATTGCAGAAGAACAACCGGAAGCTTTATTGCAGCAATTAAAGTTGTTTATGCAGTGGTAAAGTCCAAGCCCGAAAAAGGGCAGAAATACGAAATTTTGGTGTCAAAATGATTGGCTGTACGTCAATATCGGCTTTACTATTTCTGTTATTATATCCAATACTTAGTTGTAAAAGGTTACCTAGAATGTCTTTTCAAAATGTCTTGCTAATGTAAAGAGGCTTTGCTATGGGTGTAGTCAAAGCTCGTCAGCCCAACCTTTGCATAAGCTCAAACTAAAAAACTGAATTTGAGCCTTTCTCCGTTAGCCCCGCTATTATAAAGTCTTCATGTTAGTGATTGGACTTCGTCTTCACGCTAAAAATGCAGCCGCAAACTCTTTGGCGAAATCTTTCATTTTCACTTTTCCAAATATGGGTTTGTTTTTGTAAAAATCTTCAAACAAAACACCGCCGCGCTTACATGCATTCTGTTCTACCAAACCTTTGGCACTATTTGGATTCATTCCGGCTGATATCAAAGCTTTCAGCCATTGCTCATCAGAAATGGTTACCCATTTCAAATCCGGTTTGCCAATTGCTTCGCCTAATATTTCTGCCATAATATTTGGAGTAACTTCATCGCTTGCTACATATCGGATTTTCCTATCCGGCCCATTTTTAATTTCAATTTCTTCAGCTACAGCACCGGCAACATCTTTTGGAGAAGCCCAAAGCTCTTTTTCGTCACCACCATAAATTGACATCATTTGCCCCCGTGTTTTTATGGCACTCACGAAAAAAAACAAGTTGTAATACAAGCCGACGGGACGCATAAATGTGATTGATACATCCCCTGGCAATTGTTTCAGAATATTTTCCACTTCATGTGAAATATAATAAAGAAAGCCGCTGACCTTATCTAAATGAGCACCCAAAGCGCTTAGATAAACGATACGTTTTACACCTGATTGCTGAATGGCTTGTACATAATTATTACCCAGCTTTTTGTAATAGGCAGTAATGTCGAGACTATGGTCAAAAAAATCAACTGGCGGCACGATAAGGTATACAGCATCTGCACCTGTAAAACCATCTGTAAGAAAATCAACGTCCTCTAAATTGCCAATGGCAGCCGTAGCCCCTAACGCTTCAATGTCATTTTGTTTTTCCGGTTTACTGCTGATAACAGTTACTTCATGTCCTTTTTGTACTAACTCATTTGTTAGTGGTTTACTGATGTGTCCTAACGACCCTGTAATTACTACTTTCATGGTTTATTTTTTTGTTATAATGCAAAATTGAACCGGCATTATGACAAGGATATGTCAGGGGTGTTGAATTTTTTTCTTTTGCATTTAAATATTCCTAAAGTGTCAATTTGTGGGGTTTAAAACTTAATTCGAGCGGTTCAATTTTTAAAATCCTGTCTAAGCGAAACATTCTGTAATCCTTTCTTAATCGGCAATACGCAATAAGCGTCCAGCTCTCTGAGATGCATCGGTAAAACCGGACAGTAGGATTTGCTTAAATTAGCAAACCGATGCAAGGAAAAAAGTTGGATAAGCCCCGTAGGAAATACGATGCTGAATTTAAGAATGATGTTTTAAAAATGATATCTGCCGGACGTGCGGTGCAGGATATATCTCATTCCTTGGGAATCAATTCGAAAATGATCTACAGGTGGAAAGCTCAGCAAAATGAAGCTTTGGGGCTAAAAGGACCATTGCCTGATGTTGTTACCGGCCCTGTTTTTGATGCAGATCACGAACAATTAAAGGCCAGGATACGCGGATTAGAGCAGGAAAGAGATATTTTAAAAAAAGCGTTGGGCATTTTCAGTCGGGGGATTTAAAGCAGGTGTATGCATTTATTCTTTCCCAGGAACAGTTCTTTCCGGTGATATTGATGTGTGGTGTTCTTTCGGTAAGCCGGAGTTGCTATTGTCTTTATCGTAAACGTAGCAATGATCCTCAAGATACTGAAGAACAACAAATAGAAGCGATGGTGATAGCTGCTTTCACGTTGCATAAGCGGCGTTATGGCATCCGGCGGTTGTTACCGGAACTGGCAGGCCTGGGCTTGAAGATAGGGCATTACAAGGTGCGAAGGATATTAAAGGAGAACGGATTAATAGCGGTCCAGCCCAAATCATTCGTGCCTCGTACAACCGATAGCAGGCACCCATATCCGGTCAGCCCTAACCTGTTAAAGGAACGGGCTTTTCCTGTAACGATCAATGAAGTGTGGGTAGGCGATATTACCTATATTCCATTGACCGGCGGTGGTTGGGGTTGTCTGGCTGGCTGTCTGGATGGACTTGTTTTCCCGTAAAATAACTGGCTGGCAGTTCTTGGGGAATATGAAAGAAGATCTGGTCGTACAGGCTTTTAAAAAGTCCTTGGGTAACCGAAACGCGGGTAAAGATCTGATCGTTCACTCAGACCGCGGCGGGCAATATGCCGGGAATATATTTCGCGGGTTACTGACAGGGCATGAACTGCTTCAAAGTATGAGTGGGGCAGATAATCCTTATGATAATGCTTTTATGGAATCCTATTTCTCCAGGTTTAAGGCTGAATTGTTGCAAGGTGGAACTTTTGATGGTTTGGAAAATGCCCGTAAAAAGATTTTTGAATTTATAGAGATGTACTATAATCCTGTTCGCAGGCATTTGTCACTGGGCTATATCAGCCCAATGGCTTTTGAGCGACAGATGAGTTATCAACAAAAACAGGAATCCGGATAAAAAGAAAAAAAGAAGCAAAAAAAGAAAAACATGTTGGAATATGGAAAACCTAAGAAGGTTTCCCACATTCCAACACGACAAACAAACAACAAGTTATTATTAACTATATTTAAAAACTAAGAGAGTCCTCTGTCCTGTTAAACCGTCACACCTCGGCGAGTTTAAAAAGCTATTGGTCAGTCACCTGCGGACAATCAAGAGTCCTTCAACTTACGCCGCGAAATTAAACGTCTCTGAATCCTATTTGAAAGAGGCGCTGAAAAAAACCACCGGCTTCCCGGTAAGCTACTGGATACAGCAGGAATTGATGATGGAAGCGAAACGGCTATTGTATTACAGCCAGCTAAATGTTAAGGAGATTGCCCATAATCTGGGCTATGAAGACCATTCTTATTTTTCACGCTTTTTCCGAAAGGCGGTTGGCATACCCGCATTGACCTTTCGTGAACAATACCGTAAATAGTCCTATCATTACCCCGAAGCAGCTATTTCTTTTGCTCAAAGATCCATGTTCCTTTGTGTAAATAATAATTTATACATGGAACCATCTAAAGAAAGCGTAATCACAAGTATATTTCCTTCACCTCTGCCGTCAGTTACGTTGAACTTTAAACTTTAAATTTTAAATTAAAAATTATGAAAAATACAATAATATTCAAGCTGGTCATTTTATACGGTATCGCTTTGACATTAACTTCTTGCGAAAAGGTTGAAAAGGTTATTGATGCTAAGCTGAACAATGCCTCAGGTAAAATAGATATGGACAGCCTAGGAACCTGGGCCAACAAGGCAGCAATTTCGGTCGGTATGGCCGAAGTCGGTGTCGCGGCGCTTGACGGCAAGGTTTATACTGTCGGCGGCACAGAGCAGAAAGGTCAAGACGCGCCAAATTATGCCTCGACTTTGAACATGATGTACGATCCGGAAACCAACGCCTGGCAGGAGCGTGCGCCGTTGCCGTACGGTCTGACCCATGTCGGTGTCGCGGCGCTTGACGGCAAACTCTACGCCATCGGCGGCTTCACCTCCCCTGTACATATGGGCGCGCGGGATCTGGCCTTTATCTACGACCCGAAGAAGGACAAATGGAGTGCGCTTCCAAAGATTTCCAGTACACGAGGTTCGATAGCGGTAGTGGCGGTCGGTGGCAAGATTCACATCTTCGGGGGGCGCAACCCTGTCAAGGTGATAAAGATATCGGCGCCCGGAACACCCGACCTGTTTGCCGGGTATGGCACAGTTACGACACATGAAATTTATGATCCGGCGACTGGCCAGTGGTCACAGGGAGTGCCACTGCCGGGGCCGGCGCGGGACCATGTTGGAATCGCGGTGCTACACGGTGAGGTACACCTCTTCGGCGGGCGTGTCGCCGATTTCGGGGATAATCTCGACCGGCACGATGTCTACAACCCTAAGACCGATAATTGGACCGTCGCCGCGCCGCTGCCCGTTCCCCGCTCTGCCGGCGCTTATACAGTGTTGAATGACCTTATTATTTATGCCGGCGGCGAGTGTACGCCCGGCGGTGAAGCTTTTAAAGACGTGACTGCTTACAATCGCAAAACCGATAGCTGGACTAAACTCGCACCCCTGCCGCAAGCCCGCCATGCGTTTGGAGCGGCAACCCTAAAGGAGGTCGCATACTTCGTCGGTGGTGCCCCCGTCTGCGGAGGCGGCACACTAACTGACTTGCTCGCCCTCACTCTGGCAAGATGATGCGAAATGACCGGTCGAAATTACGAACATGGATTAGGGGGTCTAATATAGCCCTGTTTGAAATCCAGCGTAAAGAGGTCGCTTCGTCGTTCGCGTCGCGCCGCTATCAGAGTCATTGGGTCAGGGTCGAAGCTGCACTAAAGGACGGCTGAACACTGTCTGCAGAGCGCTGATAAATCAAGGTAACTTTCATAAAATGGTAACTTTCATAAAAAGAACAAAATCGAATGTCAAACATTAAAATCATCACGCCGGAAACGGCTGAAACAATCCAGTTGGGTTCAGTAACTGTGCGCGTCTTGGAAGACGGAAGTCTCACCGACAACCGCATAGGCACTATCGTGAGTAATCTGTCACCCTACGCACAGCCTTTGGCGCAGCATCTGCACCGCATGCACGACGAGACATTTTTCGTTATTCAGGGTACGATCCGATTCGCGGTCAACAAGGAGGAGCATGATGTGAAGGTGGGTGAATACGTCGTGGTTCCTGTCGGCGCTCCTCACACATTTTCCAACCCATTCGATGAAGCCGCTGTTTTCTTATCTACGTTCACGCCCGCTTATTACGTGAACTACTTCAGAGAGCTTGGCAAGATTATGTCTTCCGGCAAGGAACCCTCTGCAGACGAAATCATAACGATCAGAAACCACTACGCAACTGATCCGGCATAGCGGCTCTACGTCCCAAGATGAGTTCATAAAAGTAACCTGCTTCCCTGTCAAAGGTCGGCAGGGGAGCAAGTTGCCGGCAGAGCAGCCGGGTGATGATCTGCTTTTGTAGCGTAGTGAATGTTTTTTGCCCTGCTGGGGTCTCCTTAGCTAGCCCTGTGCGGTTGGCAAAGGTACCCTGGCATGCGTGCATTAAAACAAATGCACAACGGCGAAGCTAAACTGCAGCCGCGTAAAGCTTCAACAGTAAAAGTGAGTGACACAACGATGTTGAATGAAGAATAAAATGTTAGCTACCTCCTTATTTCATCGTTTTCCTTTCATCTTGCTGGGATCTCCGTAAAAGGAACGTAAGCAAGGCTGGCTTAGTGGCCAGGCAGCGGTTACACGACGGAGGGAATCCTATTTCCCAACCATCGGCAATACAAAATCGTTACGCAGTAGAGAACTTTTATTTTAAAAACAAACAATGAAAATGGAAAACAAAATGAAGATACTCGTCTTAGGTGCTTCCCAGGGAACCGGCGCCCTCTGCGTTAAGGCTGCCCTCGCAAAGGGCCACACCGTCACCGCCTTTGCCCGTACACCCTCTAAGCTCGACCTCACTCACCCGCAGCTTACGAAGGTGACGGGCAATTTCCACGACGCGACCTCGGTGAGTGCCGCGGTAAAGGGCCATGATGCGGTAATCATCTGCGTGTCGTCGACCTCCCTAAAAGGCTTCAAGGAGAAGCCTGATTACTTCTCACAGGGCACCAAATTCTGCATCGACGCCATGAAGGAGTACGGGGTGAAGCGCCTGGTGGTGCTTAGTGCGCATGGCGTAGGCGACAGCTACCACGCGGCGAGCTGGTTCCAGCGTACTTTCATGATAGGTATGCTGATAAAGAACGCCTTCCGCGACCACGACTTGCAGGAGCGCATGACCCGCGAGAGCGGTCTCGACTTCGTGATCGCCCGCCCCACCCGGCTCACCAACGGTAAGGCGAAGGGAAAGTACACGAGTACGACAGAAGTGGTGCGTGTGCCCGACACCATCTCTCGCGCCGACCTCGCCGATTTTCTGGTCGAGTCGTGTGAGTCACCGGCTTTCGTCGGGAAAACAGTCGAACTCGGAGGGTAATCGCGATGATCAAACCGCGACGGCCGTGGGAAACCCGCTTGATACCGTCGCAAGTGTGCACGGGAAATGGGTTTATGGTCATAGATTTTAAAAGACTCACACTAAAAAAATACGGCCCAACGCACTATCCGCCTTAATTGAGCGATCATATTCGTTGATAGATTTTTGGTTTGCTAAATGATATGTTTTTTTTCCTATTTCAATTTATGAATCAAAAGAAGTTATATAGAGTCTGCTAATTAATCAAAAACTTTTATTTTAGCGGCAAGCAAATCACTCAAAAGTCTCAAATCTTTTAATAAATAGTTTGAGTTTTGTACCAACGGGATCAGGATGGACAAGAATTAGCTGCGTCCATTTAAATAAAGATTTCTTTCATTAATTTGGTCAGTCTTATGAAACATATACCGTTACACCAAATACTGGAAGGTTCTGTCATTGGCCTCAAAATAGCGTATTATCAAACAGGAAGCGTTCAGGATGATGATGTCGCGGCATTAGGCGCTCACCGGGATGATCATTATATATTTTTTGTGCTGGAAAAGGGTTACGGATTGATAATGGTAGACTTTCATGAAATAGAAATACAGGCACCTGCATTGTACTATATCCTTCCCACGCAGGTTCATAACCGTATGCGTAACGAATTGGCAGATGGCTGGTTTATTGCCGTAGATACCTCCCTGATCCCGCGAGAATGCCGCAACGTGTTTGAAGGCCGGCTGTTGCTGCAGTCGCCTTTTCTATGTAGTCATGTGCAGCTAAGACAATTTCGCGACCTGCTTTGTTTGCTTCGTGAAAAACAGGAGGAAGAGGCCGAAAAACCTTTTTATGTTCCGGTAATCAATGGCTTGCTGCAGTCTTTTATAGGCATGTTCACAGGTTGTTATAGCGACTTTCGTAGCGGTGACATTAAACAGTCAGGCTTAGCTACATTAGCCAGTGAGTTTAAAAAGCTATTGGTCAGTCACCTGCGGACAATCAAGAGTCCTTCAGCTTACGCCGCGAAATTAAACGTCTCTGAATCCTACCTGAACGAAGCACTGAAAAAAACCACCGGCTTCCCGGTAAGCTACTGGATACAGCAGGAATTGATGATGGAAGCGAAACGGCTATTGTATTACAGCCAGCTGAATGTTAAGGAGATTGCGCATAATCTGGGCTATGAAGACCATTCTTATTTTTCACGCTTTTTCCGAAAGGTGGTAGGGATATCGGCATTGACCTTTCGTGAACAATACCGTAAATAGTCCTATCATTACCCCGAAGCAGCTATTTCTTTTGCTCAAAGGTCCATGTTCCTTTGTATAGTTAATAATTTATACATGGAAACCTATATTTCACATCATTTAAAAAAACATGCGGGAAGTACTATCAAATCAGCCTTGCTGAAAAAGGGATACGTACCCGAAGCGCGACCGGGTAAATATTCCTGTCAGAATATCGAGGTAAGAGCCTATCAGAAACTTCGTTTGCTGGGACTAAGTGAAAATGCGCTAAAACCGGCATCAATATTATCTGGCGGCCAGCAGAAACACGTAGCGATAGCGCGGGCCTTAATCAACGCTCCCTTAATTATTAGCGGCGACAAGCCAACCAGCAACCGGGATTCAAAAATACTGACATCTTTTTTAATGAATTTAAACACCTCTTCGTTGAATTTAAGCAAATGGTCATTGCTGTTACGCATGACAATGTCATTGCTGTTACGCATGATAATGTTTTTGCTGCAAAATCAGACCGGTATCTTGTATAAATAATGGATGGCCCGATTCTGAAAAGCTAAATAACTTTTTCTGAAACGGGCAGGATTAGCAATCGATTTTCCCCTTGAATTGCCAGACTTACCCCAAAATTACATGCAGTTTGAGACAATTAAAAAACCAGCTGCAACTACCTAATACTTTAATGTCACAATGATAAATAAAATGATTTTGAAACGACAAACCTTATTAATAATTATTAACTGCCTGCTTCTGGTGATGCCGCACGTGGCCTTGGCGCAGAGTAACTTTACCCTTAGCGGAAATATAAAGGACAGTGCCACTGGCGAGCTGCTGATCGGCGCTTCCGTCAGGATACAGGAGTTGCCGCAAAAAGGGACTTCTTCGAACAACTATGGTTTTTATTCTATTGTTGCGTTAAAAGGTGAATATACGCTCATCTGTTCGTATATCGGTTATCAGGCCATTGTTACCAAGGTGTCCCTCAATAAAAACACCAACTTCAACATTTCGCTAACCTCGAAGGGCGAGTTGAAAGAGGTAGTGGTCAGCTCTAACAAACCCAACAACGATCAGGTGGCAAGTCCTCAAATGGGTGTTGAAAAGTTGAACATGGAGCAAATAAACAACGTGCCTGTCGTACTGGGGGAAAAGGACATTTTAAAAACGATCACGCTGATGCCCGGCATTAAATCGTCAGGGGAAGGGAACACCGGTTTTTATGTACGCGGAGGGAATACCGATCAAAACCTCATCCTCTTAGATGAAGCCACGGTGTACAATTCCTCTCATTTACTTGGCTTTTTCTCAACCTTTAATTCAGATGCGATCAAGGATGTGACTATCTATAAAGGCGGGATGCCTGCTGAATATGGCGGGCGGCTATCATCTGTATTGGATGTAAAAATGAATGATGGTAACAATAAAGAATATACCGTTCAGGGCGGGATAGGACTGATCGCCTCGCGGCTAAAAGTAGAGGGACCCATTGTAAAGGATAAGGGTTCTTTTATGGTCAGTGGGCGTACTACTTATTTAGGATTATTTTTAGGACTTTCGTCCGATTCAACAATCAAGCACAGCAATATTTCTTTCTATGATTTGAACATGAAGGCAAATTATCACTTTGATAATCACAACTCAATTTACTTATCCGGTTATTTTGGCAAGGATGTTTTGAAAGTAGCCAATACTTTCGGTACCAATTGGGGAAATTCAACCGGTACCATCCGTTTCAATCATGTATTTAATGACAGGCTGTTTTCCAATACGGCATTCATTGCCAGCAGCTATAATTACAAGATACAAAGTTTAAGTACGGGGAATAGTTTTGACGCAACTTCAAAAATCAATGACCTTGATTTCAAGGAAGATCTGCAATATTCGACAAGCAGCAATCACACCGTTAAATTTGGCGTGAACGTTTTACATCATACCATAGACCCAGGCCAGGTCAGGGCGCCGCAAAACTCAAGCGTCAATAACTTTAATGTGGAAAAAAGATATGGCTATGAAAGCGCCGCTTATTTTGATGATGAATGGAAAGTGACGGATAAATTTACTTTGCTTCACGGCCTCCGGGTGAGTGATATGCTCCTATTAGGACCCGGGACTTTTAAAACTTATGATGCAGCAGGTAAGACATTAACTTCTAAAACTTACGCTTCCGGTAATGTGGTAAAAAATTATCTCAACCTGGAACCGCGCTTTTCGGCAAGTTACCTGCTCAATAATGAAAACTCTGTCAAAGCTTCGTACAATCGAAATACCCAAAACATCCACCTGCTTAGTAACTCCACAGGCGGTTCACCTATAAACATATACGAAATGAGCAGCAATAACATCAAACCTGAAATTTCTAAACAGGTGTCTGCAGGGTGGTTTAGAAACTTTAACGATAACAAATACGAATTTTCTGCAGAGGTCTATTATAAATGGCTGCAGAACCAGATCAATTACAAAGACGGCGCACAACTGATTTTCAATCAGGATGTCGAATCCCAATTAGTATACGGATCGGGCAGGGCGTATGGGATAGAACTGTTCTTAAAGAAAAAGTACGGCAGATTCAACGGATGGGCAGGCTATACGTTGTCGAAGACAGAGCAAAAATTCCCCACGATCAACAACGGCAATTATTTCCCGGCCACGCAAGACCGGACACATGATCTTTCCATAGTTGGCATTTACAGATTGACCAAAAGGTGGACCCTTTCCAGCACGTTCACTTACAGTACCGGCAATGCGATTACCTATCCTACCGGCAAGTATGTTAATGGCGGCCTTACGACTTTCTCTTATTCAGGGCGGAATGGCTACCGGGCACCTGCCAACAACAGGCTGGATATTGGCGCTACTTTGGAAGGCAGGGAGCATAAAAAATACCACTCCAGCTGGACTTTTAGTGTTTATAATGTTTATGGCCATTACGACCCCTATACCATCACTTTCCGCGACAGTAAAACAAACCCCAATACAACGGAAAGCGTGATCACAAGTATATTTCCTACACTTATACCGTCAGTTACCTGGAACTTTAAATTTTAAATTAAAAATTATGAAAAATATAATAATATTCAAGCTGGTCATTTTATGCAGTATCGCTTTGACATTAGCTTCTTGCGAAAAGGTGATTGATGTTAAGATGAACAATGCTACAGGTAAAATAGATATTGAAGCCAACCTTACGAATGTACAGGGACAGCAAATTGTTTACATCAGGCAAAATGTTCCTTTTACAAATACCAATACCTATCCGCCGGTAACAGGCGCAAGTGTAACTATCAGCGACCAGGCAGGAAATACTTATCCTTTTGTTGAAGGCCCTTCCGGCACCTATGCTATCAATAACCTGGTAGGTGTAACGGGCAATACCTATCAACTTATGGTGAATGCAAAAGGGAGCATATACACTGCTAAATCAATCATGCCTGCCGCGATTAATTTGGATACGATATTATCAAAAAACGATCCTTTCGGGGGTACTAAACGCAAGCAGCTTATCTCAGTGGTGTACAAAGACCCGGCAGGAGTACCTAATCAATACCGGTTTGTTATGTATGTTAACGGCGTACAGGTAAAGCGGGTTTTTGCCTTTAATGATGAGTTTACAGATGGCAAAACCAACACGACCGACTTAGATCAGGATAATATTGACATTTATCCTGGCGATAGCATAGAAGTTGAAATGCAATGCATAGACCAGCCCATTTATACATACTGGTATACACTTTTGCAGCAGGGAGACAGGGGGCCTGTTGGTTCGGTTGCTCCTTCCAATCCGCCAACCAACCTAAGTAATAATGCACTGGGCTACTTTAGTGCACACACGACACAGACAAAAACTATCGTCATAAAATAAATTTAACCCTTGCCGGAGACTTCATTTAACCTTTGATCTCAGCCGACTTTTGAATAAAATAACGTTAGTTCGATATCAATAACTGACAAATTTACAGAGACAATTGTAGTCAGATGAAGAATAAAAACATTCGGGATGGTTATTACTTATCCACCCCGATTTTCTTTGGAATACACTATTATCGGAAAAAATAAAACAATATGAATATTTCAATTACAGCCTAAGTGAAGCTTTGCACCTTTTAGAAAAAGAGGAAACAATGGTTACAGGTATTATTCACAATGTTTAGCCATGAATACACACCAATATTGACAATTTAAGTCAGAAGGTTATCATTGCTCAAATTGAGTTATTACTCACCTGCTCAGAACGTTTTTATCAACAACAATTTATTGACAGGGCAATGCACAAAGCAAGACAAAAACCAACCTTTCGCCCTTGGATTTCAGACAGTCGTTCAATTGACAAACCAGTACCGCTAGCATTACAAAACAAATTTTTACGCTTTCAATAATTGCTGACCCGTTAAAATGTATCACAACTTCCAACTTTTGTATAATTACCGGGTAAGACTGCCCTGCTAATTTTGTCTCATTAATTTAAATAAACAAAATAATGAAAAAGACAATTTTAATTACGGGTGCATCCCGTGGGTTCGGCAAAATTTGGGCAGAAGCCTTTTTAAAACGTGGCGACAATGTAATAGCTACATCAAGAAATGCAGCGCATCTGCAAGACCTTACAGACAAATATGGCAAGGCGGTTTTAGCTGTTCAATTAGACATTACAAGCAAAGCCGATTGTATTGCAGCAGTGAATCAAGCCAGACAACATTTTGGAAATATTGATACTGTAATAAACAATGCAGGATATTCTCTATTTGGCACTATCGAAGAAAACAGTGAAAAGGAAGCAAGAGATTTATTTGAAGCAAATGTGTTTGGCACACTTTGGATGACACAAGCCATACTTCCAATTTTTAGAGAACAAGGCAAAGGGCATATTATTCAACTGTCAAGTGTTTTAGGCGTAAATTCTTTACCAACTATGGGCTTGTATTCTGCCACTAAATATGCTGTTGAAGGATTTAGTGAAGCGTTGCAAATGGAAGTAAAAGATTTTGGCATCAATGTAACTTTAATAGAACCAAACTCATTTAAAACAGACTTCTTTGGCTCGTCAGCAATTGAAAGTACGCCATTAGATGCTTATGCAAAAGTAACGGCTGATTTTAGGGCCGGAGATGGATTGAAGCCTGAAAACATTGGCGACCCAAGTGCTACTGTGGAAGCCATTTTGAGCTTAGTTGATGCTCAAAATCCGCCACTGCGCTTATTTTTAGGAAAGTTGGCTTATCCCTGGACACAATATACTTATAGCCAAAAATTAGCTTCTTGGGAAGCATGGAAAGAAGTGTCAGCAAAAGCTCACGGTGAATAAAAATGATAATTTAGAAAAAGTGACCAGTAATTACAAATTCTACGTTTTAACAACGTAGAATTTGTAATTTAAATCCAAAGTAATATGAAACATTATAAAACTATTTCTCAATTGCATCAAAGCAGCGGTTATCCTGCGCCGGAAAACCCAATGCTTAGTTTGCTTACTTGTAATGAGTTGAACAAGTGTTCTATTGGTGAAAATAAATTTACGAGTGACTTTTACATTGTTGCCCTCAAAAAAATAAAGTCAGGTAATTTTTTATACGGTAAAACAAAATATGACCACGACAATGGTTCTATGTCGTTTGTAAAACCAAGGCAGGCAATGGAAATCAGTAATGTGGAAATGGCAGAAAAAGCAATGATTATTTTTATTCACGAAGATTATTTTTTAGGGCACAACCTTCACTCGGACATAAAAAAGTTTGGATTTTTTGATTACGAAACTAACGAAGCATTGCATTTGTCGCCATCAGAAGAGCAAATTATTTGGGAATTATACGATAAAATTAACCGGGAATATAAAAATAATTCTGATGAGTTTAGTAAAGATATCATCCTTACGCATATTGACTCTATTTTAAAATATGCACAACGTTTTTATAAGAGACAGTTTATCAACCGGAAGGTGATATCAGGTTCAATGGTGTCTAAGTTCAGCGATATTTTATCTTCCTATTTTGAAAGTGGTTTATTACAACAAAAAGGATTACCTACTGTAACTTACCTGGCTTCTCAGCTTAACCTTTCTTCTCGATATTTAAGTGATTTATTAAAGCAGGAAACAGGCAAAACTGCATTGGAACATATTCATATTTTTTTAATTGACGAAGCTAAAAATTTATTGATGAGCACCGACAATACTATTGCCGAAACAGCTTATCAATTAGGATTTGAAAACCCACCTTATTTTTCAAGACTATTTAAAAAGGAAACAGGTATAACACCTATTGAATACAAAGAACAGTTTTTGAATTGATTGACATACTAACAAAAGGCACTAACCGCCAACAAGTGTTTGCAAAAGTACTAAACGTGAGCATTGGGAATTCTATTGAACTTGAGTGATGAATTGACATTTGTGCTTCGATTTTCTACCAGCTGGTTGTTAAAAGAAGTGATCCAACGCCACCTACGAGAAATCCCTAATCCCAAGTTATTCCCAGTTTCAGCTACAATAAATCTTTGAGCTGTGGATTTCCAATCCATACCAACTCATATGTTTAATAAGTTTAAAATATAAGATTAGTAACAACAGCAGCAAGAAAAAAAATTTAAAAAGCATACAATTATCGTCGTTACTTCTTTTACCACAAATATTTCAGCCTAAAACAAAAAACCCTGCTCAATCACGAATAGGGTTTTGATACTTCTTTTAGCACTATATTTTATACATAATCTTCGCGTATTTCGCATTCTTCTCGATAAACTCGCGGCGCAACCTCATCCCTGCTGGTCGGGTTTTGTAACCCCGTCCTTTTAGCTATGGATTTCCAATCCAATAAGATAAATTTATAAAATAATCTCAAAATACAAGATTAGTAATAACGGCATTAGCAAGAAAAAATGATTTTAAAAAAAGCGTAGAATAACCACTGATACTTCTTTTACCACATAAATTTCAACAAAAACAAAAAACCCTGTCCGAAAACGAACAGGGTTTAATACTTCTTTTATCGATATAAATTACACATCGATCTTCAAACATTTTTTATTTCAACTATTGCGTTTTCCGCAATAAGATAATTTACACATCAATCTTGGCATACTTCGCGTTTTTCTCAATGAATTCCCGGCGCGGGGCAACTTCATCCCCCATTAGCATTGAGAACGTATGGTCGCAACCGGCAGCGTTATCAATGGTAACCTGGCGCAAAGTGCGTGTGTCAGGGTTCATCGTGGTATCCCATAACTGCTCGGCGTTCATCTCTCCCAAACCTTTGTAACGCTGGATGTGAACGCTGTCTTCTTTTCCGCCGCCTTTTAAACGCTGAACGGCTGCATCACGTTGGGTGTCGTCCCAGCAATACTGAAACTCTTTACCTTTTTTAACCTGGTACAACGGTGGCGCAGCAATATACACATAGCCAAATTCTACCAGTTCCTTCATGTAGCGGAAAAAGAAAGTCAGGATCAACGTGGTGATATGCGAACCATCCACGTCCGCATCCGTCATGATCACGATTTTGTGGTAACGCAGCTTCACAATGTTTAAAGCCTTGTCATCTTCCGGCGTACCGATGCTGACACCAAGCGCGGTAAACATATTCTTGATCTCTTCATTCTCGTAGATCTTGTATTCCATCGCTTTTTCCACATTCAGGATTTTACCCCGTAAAGGAAGTATCGCCTGAAAATGGCGGTTGCGGCCTTGTTTTGCAGTTCCGCCTGCAGAATCTCCCTCAACCAAAAATAACTCGCATTTTCCCGGATCACTGTCGGCACAATCGGCCAGTTTTCCTGGTAAACCTGTTCCGCTCATCACGTTTTTGCGCTGAACCATTTCGCGCGCTTTTCGTGCTGCTGATCGCGCCGTGGCAGCCATGATTACTTTGTTCACGATCATTCGGGCTTCTCTTGGGTTTTCTTCCAGATAATTTCCCAGGATTTCCCCGACGGACATATCAACCGCGCCCATTACCTCGTTGTTGCCTAATTTGGTTTTGGTCTGTCCTTCAAACTGAGGTTCCTGTACTTTTACAGAAATAACGGCGGTTAATCCTTCCCGGAAATCATCACCCGTAATTTCAATTTTCACGTTTTTTAACAAGCCTGATTTATCAGCATAAGCCTTTAAAGTACGTGTTAAACCGCGGCGGAAACCGGCAACGTGTGTACCGCCTTCAATAGTATTGATATTGTTGACGTAAGAATGTACGTTTTCGGTATAAGTATCATTGTATTGTAGCGCCAATTCAACTGGAATTCCCTGCTTGTTGCCATCTACATAAATAGGCTCCGGAATGATAGAGGTTCGCGTACCATCCAGGTATTTAACAAACTCTTTCAAACCGCCTTCCGAGTAAAATTCTTCATAAGGATGCAAACCGGCCTCGTCAGTTTCCCGCTCGTCCGTAATCGAAAGACGGATGCCTTTGTTCAAGTACGCCAATTCACGAAGCCGGGTAGCAATCGTATCGTATTTGTATTCTGTTGTAAGGGTGAAAATTTCCGGATCGGGTGTAAAAATAACCGTAGTCCCGCGTTTTTCTGTTTCACCAATTTCTTTAACCGGATATTGTGGCCGGCCTTGCTCATATTCCTGGGTAAAAATCTTTCCTTCGCGATAAACCAACGCTTTTAAGTGGGTAGAAAGTGCATTTACGCAACTTACACCAACGCCGTGCAAACCGCCCGAAACTTTGTAAGTATCTTTATCAAACTTACCGCCGGCATGTAAAACTGTCATCACCACTTCCAGTGCAGACCGTTGTTCTTTTTGATGGAACCCAGTTGGGATACCACGGCCGTTATCACTTACAGCAATCGAGTTGCCTTCCTGGATCGTTACTTTAATCGTGTCGCAATAACCGGCAAGTGCCTCATCGATAGAGTTATCTACCACTTCATAAACCAAGTGGTGCAAACCTTTTACACCAGTATCGCCAATATACATGGAAGGCCGTTTCCGTACTGCTTCCAAACCTTCCAGTACCTGGATATTGTCCGCAGAATAATTGGACCTGTCTTCTAATAATTCTTTTGTTTCACTCATAATCTGTATCAAACGTTAACCTTCAAAATTACGGATTCTAGCTGATAAAAGAGGCCTTTTTTCGGATAAAACAACAGCTCTCAAAGGTCATATTTAAAACATTAGGATACTTGTTTTGAAAGATTATCTTTGTCGAAAATTTTTGAAAATAACATGAAAATAACGGCACCCCGACTAACTTTAGGAATAGCTGTTGCCGCGATGGCAGTTGCGTGTAACCAAAAACCTCAGGTTAGCACTACAACTGCTGCAACTACCACACCTGCCGCATCCGCCAAAGCAGAAATTGTGTATGTCAATTCCGATTCTTTGCTGAGCAAATACGATTATTTTAAAGATATGAGCAGCCGCCTGGAAGACAAAGGCAAAAAGGCACAGGTTGATGTTTCCTCCAAAGGCCAGGCTTTTCAGCGGGAAGTAGCAGAATATCAGAAGGGTGCCACTGCTTTGAGTGCCGACCAGCGTGCCGCAACAGAACAACGCTTGGCCCGGAAACAGCAGGAACTGCAAACCTATAATCAGAACGCCAGTGCCCAGATCCAGCAGGAACAAGCAGCAGAAAATGGAAAACTATATGATAAAATCGCAGACTTTTTAAAAGGTTATGCCAAAGAAAAAGGTTACAAACTGATTTTAACTTATTCTAAAGCCAACCCGACTGTTTTGTTTGGTGATGAAAGCCTGAACGTGACGAATGATGTGGTCAAGAATCTGAACGACAACTACAAGAAAGACAAAAAGTAATTATACCAATCAAAAAAAATTGAGTAGTTAAACCCCGGCCTGACCGGGGTTTTTTAATGCCGTAAAAAAATGGACGAACAACAAAACAATGAAAAGTTTATGCGGATGGCGATCCAACTTTCCGAACAAAACGTGGAGCAGGGATCAGGCGGCCCGTTTGGGGCGGTTATTGTGAAAGAAGGAATGGTGATTGCCAGGAGCGCCAACAAAGTAGTCCCGCAGAAAGACCCGACGGCACATGCTGAAATTTCTGCTATCCGTTTGGCTTGTAAAGAGTTGGACACCTATAACCTGGAAGGCTGTGTAATTTATACCAGTTGCGAACCTTGCCCCATGTGCCTCGGTGCAATTTACTGGACGCGTTTGGATAAAATTTATTACGCCAATACCAAAGCTGATGCGGCAGCTATTGCATTTGATGACCAACTGATTTACGAAGAAATCAATCGCCTGCCGGCAGAACGGAAATTGCCTGCTGTACAATTGCTGCGCGAGGAAGCACAAATTGCTTTTAAAAAATGGACAGCTTCTGACGCAAATATTGGTTATTGAAGCAGAAGCCTTGATTTAAGAAGCAGCAGTACAAACTTGTATCCATAAAATCACCATGCTTCTTTTAGCACTATAAAATTGGCAAGTGCCTAAAGTATAGAAAACGTTAATGATTTTTAGGTGATAAAAGAAGCATAGGACAGTTTTAAGGGCCTGTTGAAAATGGAATTATAAAAAAAAGTTTATGGATTAACCTATTCAAACTTAAAGCATGAAGCTTCATCTATTATTGCCGTTTCTGTTCATCTTCACCATGGGCAATGCTCAGCAGCAAAATGACACTTTAAAACAGCATGTATCTCCAAATACAATAAAGGAAGATTATAAAGATGATTGGGCCGACCTTCATCATTACATAGCAAAAAACAAGGAATTAACGGTTCCTGGAAGACATGAGAAACGTGTAGTTTTTCTTGGCAGTTCTATATTTGAACGTTGGACAGATTTAATGCCTGAATTTTTCAACAACAAAAATTATGTGAACAGAGGTATCAGTGGGCAAATATCACCGCAATTATTAATCCGGTTTAAGCAGGATGTCATAGATCTTCAGCCTAAAGCTGTGATCATTCTTGCCGGAAGCAATGATATAGCCGGAAGCACAGGCCATGTGACAACGGAGGTGATTATGGACAACATAAAATCAATGGCCGAACTGGCAAAGCGGCACCGTATCAAAGCGATCCTTTGTGCTTATCTGCCTGTGTTTGACTATCCCTGGAGAAAAGGTATAGCACCGGCTGAAAAAATCATTGCATTAAACAAGCAGATTGAACTGTATGCCAGGAAAAACCATTTAGTCCTTTTAGATTATTTTACCCCGCTTAAGGATGACAGAAATGGACAAAAGGCAGGGCTGACCTTAGATGGGGTACATCCTAATGCAGCGGGCTATCAAATTATGGCCAAAGTAACTTGATGCAGCAATTGCAAAAGCTTTGCGTTGAATTAACCTGTTCTTTGCTTTTAACAACCACTGCTATTGCTTACGTTTTTCAAATCCGTTTTTCAATTGAAATTCTCTCAGCTTCTTCAATATTCCCAGGACTGATGATCATGCTTCTTTTAGCCTTATAAAACTGGTGCAGGTTCCAAAGTATAAAATTTGATGTTTTTGAGGTGATAAAAGAAGCATCAATTTTATGGTTTAGGCTGATCAAAAAAGCCATCCTGCAGATCGTCAATTTCACGGCGGTCTTTTTTAGTTGGCCGCCCGGCACCCTGATCACGCCTAATCATTGGTGCCTGAAAAACAGATTTGTACCCATAAGTTTGTTCTACCGGCGTTAAATCTTCATAAAACAGAACAGCAGTTTTGGCATCACTTCGGTTTTCCAGTAAACCGGTCACTTTCAAAACCTTTTTCTCTATCCCTTTACTCACCTGGTAAGTTTCTCCGATACGGACTTCATGCGATGGCTTGATGTTCTGGCCTTCCAGCTTTACTTTTCCTGCCTTGCAAGCATCGGCAGCCAGGGTTCGTGTTTTGAATATCCGTATAGACCATAAATATTTATCTATCCGCAACTTTTCTTTTTCGGGCATTTTTAAGGTTGATTTTATTTAAAAACGATTTGAACACTTGCTTTGTTTAAAATAGCAGCTTCTATTTAATGGTGGTTTTAAAGAAAAAATAAACTTTAAATTTCATATTTTGTTAACCCAGTTTTACAAAATAAATCAGTAAAACACCTATTAATAAGAAATATTATCAATTAATAACCTTTTTTCTTGCTAACCATAAAAAAACACTTCAAAAAATACTATCTATTTTACAAATTTTGAATATTAATTAGTATTTTATAATTTTATGCTTTAAATACTTGTAACCAATTAGCCTAATAGAAGTATAACATAAAAAAACGTCCTGAATAATTATCAGCAACCAGAAATTATGAAAAATTCTGTATTCACCTACAATGATGAACTGATCAAAATATCAGTTAAAAATGAAATTAAAAAACCGGACATGAGCATTGAAGCCGATGTAATTATCGATGATGAGGATAATTATAAAATCTGTAAAAAAGATGGCATTAGTGTACCGGTAAACAAAAATTCTATCATCGCACCATCGCTTTTATCGCTTATCAATAAGTGTATTTAGATATTTTATATTTCACATAGCCCTGCGCTCAGATAAATCCTATTATTTCCTGCTGGTTCTCCCGCAAAGCTAAGTTTTAATAAAACTTGATCCAGTGTCCTAACTTTGCCTGATTTTTGCAAGGACAATATTTCTTTGCCTCTCCTTTCAGCGTTTAAAACTTCGTTTTTTATTATGTTTGCCGCAAAATCACGATTGCCGGAAGGATGGCTTTTAAGAATTGTAAAGTAAAATTTAACATCAAAATAATAATACTGATATGTACACCGATGTAAAAAACCTGATTGAAAACGCCTGGATCGACCGTACTTTACTGGAATCCAAAGAACATATTACGGCCATAGAAAGCGTTATTGAGGACCTGGACAAAGGAAAACTGCGCGTTGCAGAACTGATCACCGGCCGTTGGCACGTAAACGACTGGATTAAAAAAGCAGTAATCATGTATTTTCCAATCCGGGAAATGGCAGAAATTAAAGTTGGCCCTTTTGTGTTTCACGACAAAATGAAACTCAAGACCAATTATAAAGAAATCGGTGTGCGCGTGGTTCCGCATGGCATTGCACGTTACGGTGCTTTTTTGGCCAAAGGTGTAATCATGATGCCTTCGTATGTAAATATCGGTGCTTATGTGGATGAAGGCACGATGGTGGATACCTGGGCAACCGTTGGTTCTTGCGCGCAGATCGGAAAAAATGTACACTTGAGTGGCGGCGTTGGTATTGGCGGCGTACTGGAACCAATCCAAGCCGCTCCGGTAATTATTGAAGATAATTGCTTTATCGGTTCACGCGCAATTGTGGTGGAAGGTGTGCATTTAGAGCACGAAGTTGTTTTAGGTGCAAACGTGGTTTTAACTGCTTCAACCAAAATCATCGATGTTACGAAAGATACACCGACAGAGTACAAAAGCTTTGTTCCGGCACGTTCTGTTGTGATCCCGGGTTCTTACACCAAAAAATTCCCTGCCGGAGAATATCAGGTTCCTTGTGCCTTGATTATCGGCAGAAGGAAAGAATCAACCGATAAAAAAACCTCGTTGAACAATGCTTTGCGCGAGCATAACGTTGCGGTTTAATTAAGACGGTTTATAGTTAATGGTTTACAGCCAAACTCCCGTGCTTTTTTATCTATCAACTATTGACCATGAACCATACGCCTCTTAAATTCGGTTTTGATGCCAAGCGCGCTTTTTTAAACAAAACCGGGTTGGGCAATTACAGCCGTGCAACAATTAAAGCTTTGGCCGGAAGCTTCCCTGAAAACGAATACTATTTATACACACCAAAAGCCGGGCAAAAACAACAGCCTGACTTTTTGTTTGACGGAAGCAACACGCATATTAAAACCCCGGCCAAAAAAGTTTTGAAATCCTTGTGGCGAAGCAAAGGGATTGTGGCAGATTTAAAGCGTGATGGCATCCGGTTGTATCATGGTTTGAGCCAGGAGCTTCCATTTAACATCAAAAAAAGCAGTATAAAAACAGTAGTCACTATTCACGATTTGATCTACCTAAAATACCCGGAATATTTCAGTTGGGCCAGCCGGAAAATTTATGAATGGAAAGCCAGAACAGCTTGTAAAAATGCCGACATGATTATTGCGGTAAGCGAGCAAACCAAAATTGACCTGATCCGCCATTTTAATATTTCTCCGCAGAAAATAAAAGTGGTTTACCAGGGCTGCAACCCTGCTTTCCGTGTTCAGCAAAAAGATGTGATAAAAGAAGCAGTGCGCGCAAAGTATCATCTCCCGCAAAATTTTATATTGAATGTAGGGACGGTAGAAACCCGGAAAAACCTGCTGCTGGCTGTAAAAGCATTAAAAAATATTTCTGTAGTATTTTCTTTGGTGATCATTGGAAAGCAAACCAAATATGCAGAAATGGTGAAAAATCATGTGGTAAAAGAAGCATTGCAAAACCGGGTGCTGTTTTTAGCCAATGTTTCTTTTAAAGATTTACCGGCCATTTATCAACTGGCCCGGGTTTTTGTTTATCCTTCACGGTATGAAGGTTTTGGTATCCCGATCGTAGAAGCATTGTGTTCGGGCACGCCGGTTGTAGCGGCAACAGGTTCTTGTTTGGAGGAAGCGGGCGGCCCCGACAGTATTTATGTTGATCCGGATGATGCTGTTTCTTTTGCCGGTCAACTGAATTTAATTTTGGACAATGACCAGCTTCAATCAACCATGAAAACAAAAGGTTTGGAATATGCGCTTCAATTTCAGGAAAAAAACATTGCACAAAATCTGATGAACGTTTATCAGCAAGCGTTGAACCATGCTTAAAGATGAAATGGCAAAAGCCCTAAAAGTGGTGCAGGAAGGCGGCATCATCTTGTACCCTACCGATACGATTTGGGGGATTGGCTGCGATGCAAGCAATACCCAAGCAGTAAAAAAAATTTACGCTTTGAAGCAGCGCGACGATAGCAAGAGCATGATCATTTTGCTGGACAACGAGAACAAGCTGTTGAGTTATGTGCGCGAAGTGCCGGACATCGCTTATGACCTGATCGAATTTGCCGAAAACCCGCTGACACTGGTTTTATCAGGTGCGAAAAATATTTCTCCGGCATTGATCAATACCGACGGAAGTATCGGAATCCGAATAGTAAAACATCTGTTTTGCGGGCAGTTGATCCAGCGGTTGCGCAAACCTTTGGTTTCTACGTCGGCAAATATCAGCGGAAAACCTTTCCCAAAATATTTCATGGCTATCGATCCTGAAATTGTGGATGGTGTGGATTATGTGGTTGACTTGGAACAGCACGATATGCAGGTAAAAAAGCAATCAACCATTATGAAACTGGAAGCTGATGGCCGTTTTAACTTTATCAGACGGTAATAATAATTATTTTTGTGCCCTAAAAGAAGCATCGCTGTAAATGAGGATGCTTCTTTTATCGGTATAAAATTGGTATTTCGACCAACAAAATGAAACAACATTTTCAGCATCCGGTATTCAATATAATTGCAGAGGTGGCAGCAAAACGACAGGTTCAGGCCTTTGTCATCGGCGGTTATGTGCGGGATTTGTTTTTGAAACGGCCTTCTGCTGATATCGACATTGTTGTATTAGGCAACGGGATTATTTTTGCAGAAGAAGTTGCACAGAAATTGAAAGTAAAAGTAGCTGTTTTTAAAAATTTCGGCACAGCCAGTTTGAAATACCAGAACCTGGAACTGGAGTTTGTAGGTGCCCGAAAAGAATCTTACCGCTCGGAATCACGCAAACCAATTGTGGAAGACGGCACGCTGGAAGACGACCAGGACCGGCGCGATTTTACCATCAATGCCATGGCTATTTCCCTGAATGAGGAAAACTTCGGCGAACTGATCGATCCTTTTAACGGCATTTCGGATTTGGAAAACAAACTGATCCGCACACCTTTAGATCCTGCAATTACTTTTTCTGATGATCCTTTGCGCATGATGCGTGCCGTCCGTTTTGCTGCACAATTGGGTTTCAGGATAGATCCGGCTGCTTTTGCTGCCATTAAAAATAACTGTGAAAGGATTAAAATTGTATCGCAGGAACGCATTGCAGATGAATTGAACAAAATTATTGCTTCGCCCAAACCTTCCGTTGGGTTTACTTATCTTTTTGAGACCGGTTTGCTGCAGCTCATTTTTCCGCAGTTAAATGAAATGAAAGGCATTGAAGTTATCAACGGAAAAGGCCACAAGGATAATTTTTACCATACCTTGCAAGTGCTGGACAATATTGCCGAAAACACGACAGATTTATGGCTTCGCTGGGCTGCTGTTTTGCACGATATTGCCAAACCGGCCACTAAACGCTTTGAGCCCGGCCACGGCTGGACTTTTCACGGACATGAAGATAAAGGTGCACGGATGGTCCCTAAAATTTTCGCGCAGCTAAAACTTCCGCTGAACGAAAAAATGAAATTAGTGCAGAAATTAGTACAATTGCACATGCGGCCGATTGTGCTGGCACAAGAAATTGTTACCGATTCTGCGGTTCGGCGTTTACTTTTTGATGCAGGCGAAGACATAGAAAGTTTGATGCTGCTGTGCAATGCCGATGTTACTACTAAAAACGAATACAGAATAAAAAAATACCGCAACAATTTTGAGCTGGTTAAGCAAAAGCTGAAAGATGTGGAAGAACGCGACCGGATGCGCAATTGGCAACCGCCTGTAAGCGGCGAAGATATTATGGAAACCTTTGGTATCCAGGCCGGAAGAGAAGTTGGCATCATCAAAAGCAGTATTCGGGATGCGATCCTGGAAGGGGAAATTTTTAATTCCAGGCCGGAAGCTTTAAAGTTGATGATCCGAAAAGGAGAAGATATTGGCTTAAAAGTTGTAGCAAAAGTTGATTAATAATAAAATTTTTAATTTATCCAAAATTATACAAATGGCAGTTTACCGGTTTAAAGTGGTTTTTGAAGACTATGACGATGTTGTCAGGGAAATTGAAATTCAATCTAAACAAACCTTTGAAGATTTCCATCGGATCATACAGCAATCCACCGGTTATAACGCGGAGTCCTCGTCGTCTTTCTATGTCAGCAATGATTATTGGATCAAAGGTGATGAAATTGCTTATCTGCCTTCTGCCAAAAAAATTGACCGCGGCGTAGCCTTAATGGAAAAATCCAAGTTGAGCAATTTTATTGATGATCCGCACCAGAAATTTTATTATACCTACAACTTTGAGCGGCCTTATGATTTTCACATCGAGCTGACGAAGATATTACTGGACGATATTACGGCCACAGTTTATCCTCGTATTGTGCGTTCGGTTGGCGAAGCGCCAAAACCTTTCGGAGCCGTTGTAGCTGTGCCTGTTTCTGATGCTGCCGAAGAGGATTTTGATTTTTTACATCAGGAAGGCCTAAACCCGGAAGATGCGCATGATTTGTCGGAACTGGACGAAGCAGACGATATTCCGGCTGTGGACGATGAACCTGAGGACGAATTTGGTGAGGGTTTTGCAGATAATGAACATGTAGAAGATGAAGATCATGGTGCAAAAGAAGATTATTAAGCATGCTTCTTTTATCATGCAAAAATTGTTGTTTGGATTGTTTTGAATTCAGAACGCCGGAAAATCCTAATTGCCGTTTCTGGCCCAACGGCAGCCGGGAAAACAGCTCTTAGCATTGAACTAGCCCAATATTTTCATACAGAAATTATTTCTGCGGATTCCCGGCAGTTTTATCGGGAAATGGAAGCTGGTACAGCCAAACCATCTGCTGAAGAACTAACTGTTGTCCTGCATCATTTCATCAATTCTCATTCTATTACTGATCAGTTTTCTGTCGCCGATTTTGAAAAAGCAGCCATTCAAAAGTTAGAAGAACTGTTTCAAACCCATTCAGTTGTAATTTTAGTTGGCGGATCGGGTTTGTTTTTGCAAGCGGTTTATCAGGGTTTTGATGAAATGCCGGATGTTGATCCGCAGGAAAGGGAAAAGTGGAACCGGCTTTACCAAGAGTTTGGATTGGATTATTTGCAATCACAATTGCAAAGTTTGGATCCGGAATATTATAACCAAGTGGACTTGCAAAATCCGCAGCGCATCATCCGTGCATTGGAAGTTTGTTCTTCCACCGGAAAAAATTTTTCTTCCCTTCGCACAAAAAATAAAAAAGAACGGCCGTTTAAAATTATTAAGATCGGGATCAGCCCGAAAAGAGCAGTTTTGTATGACCGGATCAACCGCCGTGTAGATACAATGGTAGAAAATGGGTTGGTAAAAGAAGCATTGGCATTACAATCGCAACAGCATTTAAGTGCTTTAAATACAGTAGGTTACAAAGAGTTTTTTGAAGCGTTTAACCAAAATATACCGGTAAAAGAAGCAATCGAAAAGATCAAACAAAACACCCGCAGGTTTGCAAAAAGGCAAATAACCTGGTTTAAAAAAGATCCTGAGATGGTGTGGTTTGAATCACCGGACATGAAACCTGTGCTGCAATATATTTTAACTTTGATCGGCTGATGGCCTGTTTTCCAATTCCAAATAAAGCAAATTGTATTGTGCAATGACTTTATCTTTAGAAAAACGCTTTACATTTTCAAATCCTTTTCGGATCAGCTCATTTCGAAGTTTTTCATCTTGGATCAATTTCAAAATCCCATCTTGGATCGAAGTAATTTGGTATGGATCGACCAGCAATGCCGCATCACCCGCCACTTCCGGCATAGCAGAACAATTGGAAGCAAGTACCGGCAAACCACAAGCCTGAGCTTCTATGACCGGCATTCCAAAACCTTCTATCGTAGAAACGAAAGTTAACAAATCTGCTTTTGCATATTCCTGATATAAAGCTTCTTCTGTTAAGTTTAATTTGTTGATATAGCTGATTTGAAACCTTTCCAATGCTGCTTTTTGCGGTTCGCCCAACTCTCCGATCAGTGTTAAAATACAAGGAATACCAGCAAGTGCTTCTGCCAATCGATACATGTTTTTGTTGAAAGCTGTACCAATTTGTAAAATCTGAGGCAGAAGATTATCAAACTTTCGATCAGAAACCGGCTGGTATGTTTCAGAAATAAAATCAGGAACAACTCTTATTTTCTTAGGATCAACATCCATATAACTTAACAAATCTGTTTTTGTAGCTTCAGAAACAACGGTAACCCGATGGGCAAATTTCACCGGCAGAATAATCCAAAACCATTTTAAGATGCTTCTTTTAATGCCTTTATTTTGGTGCATGAAAGCCAGGTCATGGATCGTCAATATCCTAAGATTAAACCAGGCACCCAAAATTGCATAATGCACATCTCCGGTTACATGCACAATTTTATGCCGTAAACGAAGCATGGAAAAAATATTGATGGCCCGCTTAGAAAAAGAATTACTGAAACAGGGAAGTACAAACTTTTTAATGCTTTGCGCGCTTTGTAAAGATGCCAACAGTTGATCAAAAACAAATTCAATGCTATAAGTATGCGGAAACTGTTTGCGGTAAATTAAGATAATTTCTTTTTTTTTCACCTTGATCACTCTTATTTTATGGTCATAAAAGAAGCATCAGAATTGTATAACTTATTCCTTTCTTTTTAAAGATATTTACAATGATATAAATATTATAACAAATAGAAAAGGGACCAATGCTTTTAAGCACAACAATCCAAGATTATCATTTAAAATAAGCCGGATATTGATTGTAGTTAAAATAACTTAGATTTGCCTGATGACCTAACTATAAAATTTGAAACAATACCTGACGGACGCTTACCACAAGCTGATGGAAACCAATATCATAGCAAACTTTTTTAATTTAAGCAGCATTCAGCTTTCCAATACGCTGTTGCTGATCCTTGTTATCCCCATTATTACACGCATTATTGGGATCGAAGAATTTGGGATCATGATGTTTGCAAGCAGGTTTTCACAACTTGCGGGCACGGTTATTAATTATGGTACAAACCAATCCGGCGTCAGGGATATTGCCGCAAACTTGGAATACCCTAAAAAATTAAGTATCGTGTTTTATAACACACTTTGGATAAGAATAATCATCTTTTTTATTTTTTTGTTCTTTCTACTTGGATTGCAAACTTTTCACATCAACTATTATTCATACTTGTTACTTTCCATTCCGATTGTTTTGACAGAAGTTTTAAACCCATTGTTCTTTTTTATTGGTACTGAAAAATTAAAGGTTTTCAATATTGCTAACCTTGTATCTAATATTGTTTCTATTTTATTATTAATCCTATTTATAAAAGGGCCGCAAGACGCTGGCTGGGTTAATTTTATTTTAGGCGGAGCCAATGTTTTAACTTATTTTGGATTATTGATTTATGCAAGATCACAATTTAAAATATCATTTTACTTGCCTTTTAAAAATGAACTGATTAAAATTGGAAAAGACAACTTTTATCTCACGGTCAATAATATTTCAGTCCAATTACAGCAATCCATTATGATATTTGCTTTGACCAAATGGGGAAATACTTCGCTGCTTGGTGCCTATTCTTTGTGCGACAGGATAATAGGACAATGCCGAAACTTACTCATCACCATTTCCAATGCAGTATATCCCAACACAGTTCAACTTTATCAAAAAAGTGTAAACTTGTGGAATGTTTACCGAAAAAAAACAAAGTATTTAGTTGCAAGTATCTTTTTTGTCGGATCAATTTTACTTTTTGTTTTAGCTGATTTTATCATTTACACACTTACGAAAGAGCATAATGCAATTGCCGTTATCTTTTTAAGAACGATGGCAATAGTGCCAACTATATCTGCATTAAATTTTTTAAATGTACTCGACTTGCTTTTAAAAAACAATACCATTTACATATTCAGAATTGCTCTTATCCTGTTAATCATCTCTTTACTAACAGCATTTACCTTATTTAATTCCGGCCATTTAATGTTTATCGGAGCTTTTACACTAATTATCGAAATAAGTGCATTAATGATGTATGAGTATATTGTAAAAAAAACCGCAACATAAAATGACTAAGTTAGTCGCAGTAATACTGGTCAATTGGAATACACCTGCTCATACAGCTACTTGTATTTCTTCTTTAAAAAGTTATTGTGATGAGCATTTGTTTGACATTATTGTTGCTGACAATGGCTCAACAGACAACTCTTTGAACTTGCTGCAAAATCAGTTTCCCGATTTAATTTATATTGACAATAAAGAGAACCTCGGCTTTGCTGAAGGCAATAACCGGGGATTGATCTATTCAATTGAACAAGGTTATACTTATTCAATGATAATCAATACTGATACTGAGGTTGATGAAGATATTGCATCCAAACTTAGCTCACATTTAAACAATCATCCGGAAGCTGCTGCTGTACAACCTTGTATATTTTGGATGCATAAAAGAAATATGGTTTGGAATGGCAAAGGCAGTTTTAACCAAGTGTTGGGCATCACTTCATCTGATACAAAACTACCCGATCAAATTACCCTAAATACTTACAAAAAAGCAGAATGGCTTACCGGGTGTTGTATGCTAATCAAGAATGAAGCTTTACTGAAAAGCGGACTTTTCAATAAAAAGTTCTTTTTATATTTTGAAGATGTAGAACTATCTTTCAGGTTTCGGGCCAATGGTTATGACTTGCATTATTTACCTTCCTGCAAATTGTATCATGAAGCAGGGGTTTCTGCCAAAATATCCGCACCGAAAAAGGAAGGTTTCCTAAATCCGGCCATCCATTATTACATCAGCAGAAACCACTTATGGATTTTAAGAAAATATGGCAAACCTATCTTCTACCCGATCAACATCGCTTACAATACTTTTTATTATGCTGCTTTATTCATGTATTTCAAGCTCCGCGGCCGTCATGAAAAGGCTGAATATTTAGTTAAAGGTTTGAAAGAAGGGTTTTTCACGCCAAAAAACCTAATTTGGCCTGAAAATAATTCACCTAAGTATTAAGGATGTTCATTTTTCTGCTGATTTATATCACTTCTTTTATCATCTCTTTAAGAGAGGTTTTTAAAGGGAACAGGGCGGACATACTGATATTCCTGATTTTTGGCCTGTCGATTTATACCACAGCCATGTCTGTTGCATTTACGCTGGGTTTGAAAGATTTGATCCCATTCTTCCAATTTTTTAAAGAAGTGCTGATATTATGTACACTTCTTTTAAATATCATCAATTTAAAAACCCGTCCCAGGTTCCATTTAATAGATTATGCAATTTTTGCGTTTTTGATCTACACCATTCTCTACGCCATTTTACCTATTGGCGAGCAGGGTTTCGGCCAGCGGTTGATTGCTCTGAAAAGCACTTCTTTTTTTGTGGTGGTTTACTTTACAGGACGTTTATTTGATCCCAGGACCATCTATATCAGCAAATATTTCAATTACCTCGTTCTGTTGGCCATAGCGGCCGGAGCAGTGGTTATTGTAGAAGTGTTGATGAACCGGCAATTGCAAACGTTGACCGGATATGCAGATTATAGTTATTATTTTTTCAATTTTGAACCGAGCGGAAATTTTGGTTTAAGCTGGACTTTTGAATCTGAAGGTGGCTATAAACGTTTTGCAAGCTTTTTTGCAAACCCATTAGAACATGCAGCTGCCACCCTACTCGCCTTGGCTGCAATTGCTGCTTTATACACCAGTGATGACAATAAATTTAAAATCAATAGTATAGGTGTACTTGCGTTTGGTACTTCTTTTATATCTATAATTTTCGCCATCTCTCGTGCCCCACTTGCAAGTTATTTTTTAATTATTTATGTATATGCTTTAATCACAAAAAAGAAATTAATTACCAATACCATTCATGGAATCGTTGGAATTGTTATAGTTTATTTAATATATTTATTTACAAGGTTTGAAAACAACAACACCGGGATTGTGGAAGTATTGATGAACACAATTGATTTTAGTAATCCGTCAAGCGTTGGGCATTTGGTAGAATGGGTGCAAGGAATTATGGCGATGATTGAACAGCCCTTAGGTTTAGGATTAGGCTCTTCGGGTAGAGTTGGAGGAACTTTAGGTGAAAACGTGGGTGGAGAAAACCAGTTTATAATTATTGGTGTACAAGTTGGGATTATTGCTTTATTTTTATACTTAACCATTTATATATTATTTATAAAAACAGGTTTAAAATGGGTCAACCAATTAAAAGGAAAAGAAAGAAAAATTTGCATGATAGTTTTACTTTTGAAAATTGGATTCTTCATCCCTTTATTAACTTCAGAAGTTGAATCATCTTCTTATATTTCTTATATGAACTGGTTTTTATCAGGCTTGTTCATCAGTATAATTATGCTGCCAAAAACAGCATCAAGTCATCCTGCAAATGTTTATTGAAAAGCTGATCCGAAAACTAAAGAATGATCCGAATTACAATTGGGAAAGCTCTTATTCTACAAGAGATTTGCTGAGTATTACTTCTATCAGATTTTCGCAAATTTTAAGAGGATTATATTTAAAACCATTTTTAAAGAAGTCATCCGGTTTACTTTTTATCGGAAGAGATGTAAAAGTTCGGCACGCTTATCAATTCAGTGCAGGAAAAAACCTGATTTTGGAAGATCACGTCAATATAAACGCACTTTCGGCCCAAGGTATAATTTTTGGCGATCATGTTTCTATTGCAAGAGATTCTATTTTATTCTGCACCGGAGTGATCGCTCAAAAAGGAACAGGAATTGTAATCGGCGACAGAACCGGTATCAGCGCGCGCGCATATTTAGCCGGCCAAGGTGGCATTACCATTGGCAACGATGTGATCATTGGGCCAAATGTGCAAGTATTTTCAGAAAACCATAATTTTTCCAACTTAGATGTAACTATTAAAGAACAGGGCGTTTCTAAACATGCTGTTTTTATCGGTAATAATTGCTGGATTGGCGGAGGTGTTACAATTTTGGGCGGATTAACAATTGCCGATGGTTGCGTAATTGCAGCCGGTAGCGTTGTTACCAAATCAGTTCCTGAAAATTCAATCGTTGCCGGTGTGCCTGCAGTAGTGATCAAAAGCAGGAAAGAAAATTAATTAAGACAAACTATTGAGTTTATGCGTATTTTTCAAAATAGATGTTTGCCGGGCCGCAAAATCAAATACAACACATGTAATTTTTTATTACGATGAAGACTGCAATTATAACAGGGGTTACGGGGCAGGATGGTGCATATCTTTCCCAATTATTGATACATGAGAATTATAAAGTTGTTGGTTTAACCCGAAGTTATAACAACTTAAATACTTCGAGTTTTAAATATTTAAACCTTGATAATAAAATTAAAATAGAAGAATGCGACTTATTGGATTTTTCAAGCATTATAAAAATCCTTTTAAAATATAAGCCTGACGAGTTTTATAATTTAGCCGCCCAAAGTTCTGTAAGCGTTTCATTTGAGCAGCCTATCGGAACAATTAATTATAACACACAGTCTGTACTAAACATATTAGAAAGCATTAGGTTATTAAAGCTTGATACTAAAATGTACCAGGCATCCAGCAGTGAAATGTTCGGATATGTAAAATCCTTGCCTGTAAATGAAACAACACCCTTACATCCTTTAAGCCCTTACGCTATTTCTAAGGCTTCAGGTTATTGGATCGGTATAAACTACCGGGAGTCGTATGGGGTGCACTGTGTAAACGGTATTCTTTTTAACCATGAATCCTATTTGCGAAGCCCTAACTTTTTCATTAAAAAGGTTATAAAAACTTCATTGGACATTAAGAACAACAATGCCAATGTATTATGTGTAGGTAATATTGATATTAAAAGGGATTTTGGCTTTGCAGGAGACTATGTAAGGGCTATATGGCTTTCACTGCAACATAACAAAGCAAATGACTATCTGATATGCTCGGGAAAGTCAGTTTTTTTGAGAGATATTATTTATTATGTTTTTGAGTATTTTGATATAAAAAAGGAAAAACTTGTTGAAGACCCTGCGTTGTTCAGGCCAACAGATATTAAAGATATGTATGGCGATAATACTAAAGCCAAAACCCTGTTAAAGTGGGAATACAACAAATCTTTTTTTGATGTATTAGATAAATTGATCGCAGAAGAAATAAATAATTACAATAAAAAACCTGAATAAAAAGAGTCTGTTTATATCTCTGTCAGAAAAAACCATAATGCTTCTTTTATGCCTATAATTTTTTAGTTACAGTTACAAGTTCCATAAAAATTACAGAACAATTTTATATTTTTCAGGTGATAAAAGAAGCATAGAAAATAAATCTGACAAAATTTAAAAGACTCTAAATAACGCGTCAAATTTATACATGCAACATTGGCTGTAATTATAAAAAACCGACAAGTTTTATCAAAGGATTTAATATGACAAAACCACTAACCATTGGAGTAGATGTGCGTGATCTTAAAGTAGCTAAAACAGGTATTAAAACTTACTTAGAAGAATTATGCAGGGAGTTTAAAAAAATGGATGGCAAAGATATTCAATTTCATTTTCTGGATACTTCTATTCCAATTTATACAGGTAGAAACAAGTTGTTAAAGTGGGTTGAACATGCAAGGTATCAAATATGGAAACAAGTTGTGTTACCTGTAAAAGCCTGGTCTAAAAAATGCGATATTGTTTTTTGTGTTGATAATTGCGTTCCCTTTATACACTTGGGCTATAAAACCATTCATTCAATTCATGATGCATTTTGTTTTGAATCACCAGAACAATATGGGAAATTATGGCTATGGGTTTATAAAAACACTACTACACCAGGGGCAAGAAGATGTCCATACGTTATTACAGCAACTTCTCATGGAAAAAAGCAGATTGCACATTTTATGGGAATCCCAACTGACAAATTAATAGTAGTGCCTGACGGCCCTAAAAGAATAAGTTATCAGAAAAATGTTAATGAACAGGTCCCAATTACAAAATCTTTTAATATTATGCCATCCAATTACATCTTACATGTTGGGTCAATATTTAAAAGGAAAAATATTATAACTTTAATTTATGCCTTTAACAAGATAAAAAAAACTGGTTATCCTGATTTAAAATTAGTGCTTGCAGGCCCGCTACCAGCAAACAAACTGGAAAATGACCAGGGATTGATTTTAGATGCCATTGAAACCAACGGACTTAAATCTGAAGTAATCATCACAGGTTATCTAACCGATCAGGAAGTAGGGCAATTATATGAAAATGCACTGATATATGTTTTTCCATCCATAAACGAGGGTTTTGGTTTACCCATACTGGAGGCTTTTGAATACAACTTGCCTGTGCTGGTATCAAATAATACTTGCTTGCCGGAAGTGGGCGGGGATGCCGTTTTAACATTTAATCCGTTTGATTTGGATGACATTTTTTATGCCATAAAAACAGTATTGGATAATCCTGAATTGCAAAAAGAAATGATTCTAAAAGGACAAAAACGATTGAAAGATTTTTCATGGCAATCAACAGCACAACAAATAGTTGAAGTGTTCAAAAAAGCAGTTTAACTATTTAAAAAAACATCAACATGTTCATCTGCAACCTTTTCCCAATTAAAAATACTCAATGCACGTTGCTGGGCTTTTTTGGCAAGAGATAACATTTTCGGATAATGCGCTTCGCAATAATTAATCTCTTCAGTTAAAGATACAATATTTCCTTTTTTAAACATGCGCGCCGTATCCAAGACAGCGTATTTATTCTCTTCAATATTGCTTACAATCAAAGGCACATTTAAACCCATAACAGTCAATACAATTGGCGAAAGCCCTTCTACATCAGAAGGTTGGATATAGCAATAAGCGTTAGAGATCAATGTATTTACTTCATTGCCATAAATGTAGCCTGGAAATAATACCTGGCTATTGGCCATATCCTGCAATTGTTTTTCGTAAGGAGAAGGGTTTGGCGAACCACCAATCATCACTAATTTTTTGCTTGTCTTGGAATTGATAAACGCCGGGATTAAATAATGCAATCCTTTATCCGGGATAAAACGGCCTATAAATAAGTAATATCCCCCTTTTTGCAGATTGTTTTTTTGCAGTACATCCCTATCTTCTTCAAAAGATTCGATCTCACTTCCAAAAGGGATAAACTTGAATTGCTTGCCGAATTTATCTTCAAAAAGCTTCTTGGCAATTACATTATCAAAGATAACTTCATTAGGCAAATGAGCGGTGATAAAGGCGGAGAACCTCAGATACAATTTGCCGTACCAGGGCCATTTATCCCGTTTCCAATCTACACCATCCTGGCTGATAAATACTTTTTTTCCAAACAAGCGCAGCGGCAAAGCCCAAATGCTGTTTCCACCGTTTTGGATGTGCACAACATCAGCAGTGTTATGAAAAATAATATCGAAAGTGCTTCGGAAGGAATGCCACAAAGTATCAAACCCTTTTTTACTGGTAGTTTTGATTGTTTTAATCTTTACGCCTTTGTAATCATTTACATCCACAAATACATCAGCATATCTTCTGTTGTAAGCAACGACCTGATGGCCCCGGGCAACCAATCTTGGAAACAATTCAATGGCGAATTTATCTGCTCCGGCAGCACCTTTTGCAGGAGGGATTGACCGGAAACCAAAAGCAGCGATACGCATGGCCTAAGAATAGAATTAGGAAGTTATATTGGAATCTTTTACAGAAGAAATTTTTTCAAATAAATAATCTGTGTAATAATCATCAATATATTCTTTCAATGCAATTTTCCAATCCCTCATAATGTTCATGTTCCTCAGCTCTAGCTTCCTGTTGATCAGCCTTTCTGAAGGCGGCCGTGGTGCAAAATAAGTATCTTTAAAATAACTGGAGGTAACTTCATGAAACGTAACTTCATGTTCCATCCCTAATATTTTTACTAACTCCTGGGCAACTTTAATCCTGTTCGTTTCTCCGTTACAAACCAAATTGTACAGGCCCCAGTACTCTTTTTCGATCAGCAACTTTACGTTCTTTGCAAAATCAACGGTAAAAGTTGGTGTGCCGTCTTTGTCATTCACAATGTGCAAATCGCGGTTTCCGTTTGCCAGTTGCTTAATGATCTTGTTGATAAATTTCTTGTCTTTGTCCGGTCCGCCGCCCATCATCCAGCCTGCACGGCAAATGATATATCTTTTTGCATTTTCTCTTACATACCGCTCGCCCATATATTTGGAACGTGCGTAATGCCCAAGTGGGTTTGGCTCGTCCCAGTCGTCATAAAAATCTTTTTTACCGTCAAATATTCCCGCAGTGCTGATGTAAAGCAAAGGTATATTCAAATTATTAGCGATAAAAACAGCATTTTCTACAGACGTGGTGTTGGTAAGATAAGTATCCTCCAGGTTGCGTTCGCAAAACTCAAGGTCAGTGTAGGCACCTAAATGAAAAAGATAATCCGGGTTAAAATCCTCTACTTCTTTTTTATATTTTTCAAAATTCCTGAAATCCAAAAAGCTCAGCCATTTTTCATTTACATCTTTATCAGTACACTTAATTTCGTATTCGTCTTTAAAAATGCGGTAAAAAGCTTCACCCAACATTCCACCCGCACCCGCAATGTAAATTTTCTTCTTCATAAGTACGTTAATGCTATCTTGGTTGACCCCGGCAGCTTTTCCGATGAGGGCAGGATATTTGTATAGCTATGCCTCCACCTCAAAAGTAACTTTTTTTGATACAAACCAGAATATTTTTTAAAACACAGTTAATTTAATTAGTCTAAACTTTTATCAAAGCTTTTAATCTTATATCCGCTAATACTTAGGAATATCAGAGACTGAACACCATACTTCTTTTATCACTATAAATTATGTTTAGATACGTGCAAGATAAACATAAAAAACTACTCCAGTTTTTACCCGGTAAAAGAAGTATCTTGTTGTTTAAACTGCTTTTTATAAATTTAAAGTGTATCGATTTTGTGATTTATACGGGCATCTTTGGCTTTTGTTTATTTTATTTTTAACTGAAAAATGAGCAATCTTCGCTATTGATTAAAAAATTAACTGAATGAACATACTTGTTGTTAACTGGACGTGGTACCCAAGCGGAGGAGATTGGACGTATGTAGAAAACGTAACAAATTTGTACCGGCAAAAAGGGCATCAGGTTATTCCGTTTTCTATGAAAGATGACCGGAATTATCCTTCTGCTTATTCGGATTACTTTATTGAAAACATTGATTATAAAAAACTAAACAAGCGAAGCTTAAAAGCTGGTTTACAAGTAGTAACAAAAAGTATTTACTCTTTTGAAGCCCAAAAAAATCTGGAAAAGCTTTTAGCGGTTGTTAAAATAGATGTCGCCCACATCAATGTTATCCATCATTATATTACGCCAACTATTTTAAAGATTTTAAAAAAGAAAAATATCCCCATCATCTGGACTTTGCACGAATACACGCCAATTTGCCCGGAAAGTACCTTCATCTGTCATGGCCAGGTTTGCGAAAAATGTTTTGGCGGGGCTTTTTATAATTGTATCACCCATACTTGCAAAAAAGGGTCTTACTTGGCCAGCACTGTTGCAGCCTTGGAAAACTATGTGCATCAATATCTCAATTATTATGCTTTTGTTGATCATTATATCTGTCCTTCCGTTTTTTTGTATGAGAAATTTAAAGCTTTCAACTTCTTTCAAGATAAATTGGTACAACTTTATCATGGTTATGATTATGCAGCAATTGAAGCTGCAAAATCAACACAAAATCCGGATGAAGAAAAATATATTGTTTTTGCAGGCCGGCTGGAAAAGATAAAAGGTGCACAAACGGTGTTGAAAGCGATGAAACTTTGTCCAAACATTCAGCTTAAAATAATTGGCGACGGTACACAAGAAGAAGGATTAAAACATTTTAAGCAAACCAATCAGCTCAACAATGTTAGTTTTTTGGGCAAAAAAAACAAAGCAGAAACCTTGCAAATAATCAACGGGGCAGCATTTTTAGTTTGTGCTTCCGAATGGTACGAGGTTTTGGGTTTTACTGTTGTAGAAGCAATGGCTTTGGGGAAACCTGTCATCGGTTCCGCCATCGGCGCCATCCCGGAAATGGTGATCGATAATAAAACAGGGTTATTGTTTGAACCTGGCAATGCCGAACAATTGTCTGCTGCGATCCAACTGTTATTTGCAGATGAAGAACTAATTATGAAAATGGGCAAAAATGCCGAGCGTCATATTCATCAGTTGATTGATAACGAAAAGCATTTTGCCGGCTTGCAAAAACTTATTCCTTCCCTTTAAAACCCGGATGCTTCTTTTAGCACGTAAAAATCAGTGCCTGTAAAATCTGAGAGCCTGTTTAAAATTTGCTTAATAAGATTTCCATGCTTCTTTTATCACTTAAAAATAGCAGGCCTTTAATTTTAGATTTATTTAAATTGATACAGGCACCAATTTTTATAGGGTAAAAGAAGCATTGGTATTTTTTCTTGTATCAATTTAAACAGGCTCTAAATAAAAACTATATTTTATGGTGATAAAAGAAGCATGTTAAAAATAATTTCCACAAAATTTGAATATTGCCGACGTTAAAAAAACTGCCTTGCAAATATGATTTCTATTTATTTAACCGTTTCCAACTTTAGCTTCAAACCGTTTTAATATTTTAGATTTGCAGCGATGTTTTAATTTTAACCTCATTTCTTTTCATGCGTCTTCATTACGTCCTTTATATTTTTTTTATTTGGGTTTTGGGTTTTTCAAGTCAAGCTGTAGCTCAGGAGATGTCTATGAGCAATATTCAAAACATCAAAGTAAGCCAATATAGCGATGAACAAATCACCCAGGCCTGGAAAAAATTACAGGATTCAGGAATATCCGAGCAGGACGCTTACAAGTTGCTGGCGCAAAAAGGAATGGCTCCCGGCGAAGTAGAAGAATTGAAAAACCGGGTAACATTGCTTGGCTTGAACAAAAAGGTGGTAAACAAAGCATCCTCCTCAGCAGAAAAGCAAAAGATAGATTTTTCGAGAACTATTAACGACACCGTTATTGTCCCGAAATCCGCTCAGCCACAACCCGCTCCTGCTGCCCTGCCTGTACCTAATATTTATGGTACAGATTTTTTCAATCAAACCGGAATCAAATTTGAACCGAATTTTAGCGTGGCAACTCCAAAAGGTTATGTTTTAGGGCCCAGCGATGAAGTAATTGTGCTATTGACTGGTTTGAACGAAAGCAGCGTTCGGTCCAAGGTCAGTCCGGAAGGAAACCTGCAAATCCCTTATGCAGGGATTGTATATGTAAACGGGTTTACAATTGAGCAGGCCACGGCTTTAATCAAAGCTAAAATGACGAAAGTTTATCCGGCATTAAATTCAGGACAAACAAATTTAACGGTGAATTTGGGGAACACCAGAAGTATTAAAATTACGATTATAGGCGAGGTGAAAACGCCGGGTTCCTACACGCTTTCCTCCTTATCCACCTTATTTAATGCGTTATACAATTCCGGCGGCCCCAGTTTCAATGGTTCATTAAGACGTATTGAGCTGATCAGAAATAACAAAGTTTATAGAAGGGTAGATTTTTATACTTTTTTGCAGCAGGGATTATTGGATGGAAATATCCGTTTGGAAGATCAGGACGTGATTAGGATACCGGTTTATAAAAAACGCGTTGGTGTAACAGGCGAAGTAAAAAGGCCGGCAATTTATGAATTGAAAGAAAACGAGCAACTGGATGATCTGATCAGATATGCCGGTGGTTACACCGATATTGCTTATAAAGGGATTGCAAAAGTGGACCAGATCAATACATTGGAACGTGAAGTGAAAGATGTCCCGGCTAACCTGTTTTCAAATTTCATTCCGCACAATGGCGATTTAGTTCAAATTGGTGCGATTACCAATCGTTATACCAACAGGATTATTTTGGAAGGTGCTGTATATAGGCCCGGGATTTACGAGCTTACCGCTGGTTTTACTTTAGCTTCTCTTTTAAAAACTGCCCAGGGATTAAAACCCGAAGCTTATATGGAACGAGGACTAATCAAAAGAACACTCCCGAACCTGGAAAAGACTTCAATTTCCTTTAAACCAGATGATATTATCAACGGCAAAAATGATATCCCCTTGTTGCGGGAAGATTCTGTTTTGATCTTAGACCGAAGCTCATTCACCCCAAACCAAAAAATTACAGTTAACGGTTATGTGCGGAACCCGGCAGTTTTTACTTACCGAAAAGGAATAAGTTTGGCGGATGTGATTGCAATGGCTGGCGGATTTGACAACGAAGCTGCCGACCATCATGTGGAAGTATCCAGGATTATTAAGAACGAATCTGACAGTGTTGCGAATAAATTGGTAACTACTTTTGTGGTAGATATGGACAATAAATCCGGCACAAACCAGGAAATTGAGTTGGAGCCGATGGATTATATTTACATTCCGCGTTTGGTCAACTATCGTCCGTTGGGTAATGTTAGTGTTAAAGGTGAAGTTTTATTTCCTGGTGATTACGCCGTGCAAACAAGAAATGAAACAGTAATGGATTTCTTAAAAAGAGCGGGCGGCATTACGCCTTACGGCTCGCTCGAAAATGCACAAGTTTATAGAAAAGGGGTACGACTAAGCTTGGATTTTAGCGGCGCGAATAATGGTCAGAAAATTCATAAAAACACTATTTTATTACCGGGGGACAGCGTTTATGTCCCACGCGTTATCTCTTATGTAGAAGTTTCCGGAGCAGTAAACAATCCGCAATTTGTAAGTTATGAAAATCACAGGTTTAAATATTATACCAATGCGGCCGGTGGAATCAGAGAAAATGCACGGTTAAAAGGAGCATATGTTAAATATCCAAATGGCCTGAATAAACCGGTCAGGCGGTTTTTGTTCTTCCGAAATTATCCTTCTGTAAAACCCGGAAGTAAAATTATAGTCCCGGAGAAAACCCCGGATAGTAAATTTAAAGTAGGTTTTGGTGATTTAGCAGTTATTGTTGCGCCTGTCCTCACTGCTTTGGTAAGTTTATTTGCGATTTTACATAAATAACAATGAACCAGGAAAACCTGCCTTATCCTTACGAACCTGAGTTTTCTTTTAAAAAGCTGCTTCAGGACCGGCTTAATGATGTGAAATACATTTTTCGATTTAAAAAAACATTGAGTATTGTTTTAATTCTTGGAGCGTTACTTGGCGCGTTAACTGCCTGGTTATGGGAACCTACTTATACCGCACGGTTAACCTTTGTGGTAGATGATTCAAAATCGGGAGGAAGTGCAGGCGGTTTAGCTTCTTTGGCCGGCCAGTTTGGTTTTAACCTGGATGGATTAGGCGGTGCCAGCGGTGTATTGGCCGGTGATAATGTGCAGGAATTGATTAAAAGCCATAAACTTATCCAGCAAACTTTATTAACAGCTTATGATAGTTCGCAAACCCTTGCAGACAAGTATGCAGCAGTAAATAAGCTTAGTAAAAAATGGTTGAAATACAGTACAGACGGAAAGGTCATCCGGTTTCCTTTACATGGTATTCACGATACCAGGATCCAGGATAGTTTGCTGCATGAGATGACAACCCTTATTTTATCAGGGGAATTCGGGATAGCAAAAACTGATAAAAAGCTGGGTTTTTTTGAAGTGAACACCACGATGAAAGATGAAAAGCTGGCTCAATTATTTTGTACCCGGATGATTAAACAATCCACTGATTTTTTCATCAGTACCAAAACCAAAAGGTTGAGGAACAATGTAGAACGTTTGCAGCACCGTGCAGACAGTATCGGGCAGATACTAAACCGTAAAACTTATGCTGCATCGGCTGCCAACCAAAGCCTTTTAGACCTGAACCCGGCTTATACAACTGCCAATGCCGATATTGAGGTGAAGCAGCGCGACAAAATTGTATTGACCACAATTTTTTCTGAAACGGTTAAAAACTTAGAATCAAGCAAAACTATGCTGGCACAGGAAACCCCAACGGTTCAAATTGTGGATGAGCCGGAATTGCCATTGAAGAAAAACAAGCTTAAATATTCAATAGCGATACTTAGCGGAATGCTTCTTTCAGTAATATTATTCAGTTTTTACGTGCTGCTATCCCGAAAAACGGTTAAAACCTAAACGTTATGCCTAATTCTCCGTGGAAATTATATACGTCATTATGTGGGATATAATATTTTGAGGGATCATAATCCTTTAAGACCCATTCGTAATTTAAAGATTTAATCTCCTGCAACTTGGCATTAAACATCAGATTCTTGTAGTTCCATTCGCCCTGCAATGCAAATGCAAAGTCCACCCATTTTCGGCTATTGCCGTTGATGTCGGGGAAAGCATTTCTGTAAAAATCAACATTGTGCTCATAACGCTCCAGCCCGATGCCAAGTTTTTTTAAACCTGAAATCCAGCTTACATCCATTGATTGTAAATTTCCACCAGACCCCGTTCCGGCACCCAAAACCTGACCTTCATTTGTTTGACCTTCTCTTACTTGATAATGTACATACCACCCGCCTGCATCCCTTACCAATCGGTCAGGCGTTTGTGAAAGCTGCGTGACCTCTGCACTAAACAAGATATGCTGATTAATTTTACCCGGTAAAAGAAGCATTTTTCTAAAGCCGAACAGGTAAGCACGCGAATGATCCGGCGAGCCGATAAAATCTCTTAAATTATAAGAGTTATCATTTAGACCATATTCAAAATAAACTTCTGCTTGTGCTTTAGTAAACAACCAACGGGCATATAATGATGTATATTGATCACGTGGAAAGGGATCACCATTGATTCCTGAAATTACTTTTTGATAAGCCACAAAGAAAGGTACGTAACCACTAAAGCCTTTAACATCTTCTTCATAAGCATCAAAGGTCCTGGTTAAACCCAAAGTCATTCCCCGAATCCATTTGGGATGATAATTAATATTGAACCCGGTAAAATAACGCCAATCGTCTCTTTTGACTGTGAACAGATTTGTTCCGTCTGATAAAGTAGTAACTGCGAGGGGCGGCAATCCTGAACCATCCAAGCGCCCGGCAATGATCTGTCCTTCAAAAGAACCAATGTATGTTTTTATCGGACGAACGGTATTCAGTGCGATATGCTTAAAACCGGGCGCATGATTGCTTAGGATTAAAGCATTACGGATACCCGGCCCCCACCAGATATTTTCGTTCGATAGTCCTGCAGATACCGGCCCGAAAGTCAACCTGATGCTGCTTTGTCCCCAAAAGGCTTTGTTATAAGCACTGTTGCCGTACCTTTCAGGAGCATCAATTAAATTATGATAATTGTAATAATTAACTAAATCTTGATCGGAGTGTCCGGCAGCATAGCCATTAAACTGCGGGTTGACTGCATAAACGTATTCCGGCCTCAACTGAATACTCAAAGGCCCGAACCTTGCGTAGAAACCACCGCTTATCATGGTTTGGTATCCTTTGGCCGGGATCATGGCACCATCATTCCAACCATAAGGATGGTCAGAATTATATTGCTGCTGCCAGGTTAAAGGTAAAATCTGAAATGTGCCCCAGCCTTTAGCAAAAGAAAGCGGACCAGTTGATACCCAGTGATCTTTTTTTAAAGTACTATCCGGGTCATAAACATCATGGATTTTTGAGGAAGAAGCCGGAAAAAGAGGACGAATGGTGAAAGACAGGTTTGAATCCACTTTTCCCAATAATTGTGATCTTCTGTAATAATCATCCAAAACAGGTGTGCCAACAGGAAGTGATTGTGCGCCCGCTTTTCTTCCGGCGAGGATGGAAGTAAAGGCAACAACAATTATAATGGTAAATATTTTTCTCATTTTTTAAGCGCCTGTTTGTATTGATTCAGCAGCAATGCTTCTTTTATCCTATTAAAAACTTTATGGTTCATTGCTGATAGGTAATTGTTGACAGCTAATTGCATAACAACATTTTTAAGGGCATAAAAGAAGTATAGTTTCGAATTCTTAAAACCTGTAAGTAACACCTGCCTGTATTTGCAAATTAAATTTATTTATCTGGTTTTTAAAAAAAGGGTCGTTACCCTTTTCTTTTAAAGCCCACTGATAATCCAATGATTGAATGCCTTGGATCTTCGCATTAAAAATCAAATTTTTATAATTCCATTCCCCATTTGCAGCCAAGCTCAAATCCACCCAATGTTGTGAATAATTTTGGCTGTCAGAAAATGCATAATAATAATAGTCGTTGTTATGAACATATCGTTCTAGTTGTATGCCCAACCTTTTCAATCCTTTTACCCAGCTTACATCCAAAGATTGCAAGTTAGCGCCCGGCCCGATTCCAGCCCCCAAAACCTCTCCTCTATTGGTATAACCCTGCCGGATGCTTTTGCTTACATACCATTCGTAACCCTGTAAAATTTTACTGATTGAAGTTTCCTGAAGCTGGGTAACCTCAACACCGATCATAATATTTTCATTCCGGGATTTACGGAAAGGCAGCATTTTCCGAAGTCCCCAAATGTAAGCGCGTGACTGATCCGGTAACAGCAATGTTTGAGTGAAATCGCTTGTAGAATTATTATGGCCAAATTCAAAGTAAATTTCAGCATGTTCCTTCGCCCAAAGCCAGCGCATAAATACAGAGCTCCGCTGATCCTGTTTGTTGATTGCCTGATCCGGGGCAGATACTGTTTTTATCGATGAAAAAATTGGCAAATAACCTTTTAATCCGCTTAGATCCTTTCCGTAGGTTTGCGAACTTTGATCAAACCCCAAAAACAATCCCGGAACCCATTTTGGCTGCCAATTAATGATTATTCCGGCTAAATACCGCCAATCATTTGGCTTGGGAACATATAAATTAGTCTCAAAAAAACTATGATCAGGCTCTAAAGGCGGATAACCAGAATTCTCCAATCGCCCGGCAATTAACTGCCCTTCAAAAGAACCGATCGGTGTTTTTAAAGGCTTTAATGTATTTAACGTTAAATGTTTAAATCCGGGCGCAGAATTACTCATCAATAGTGAATTTCTGATGCCCGGTCCCCACCATAAATTCTCTGTAGATAAACCAAAAGATAAAGATTTAAAGTTTAACCTGATGCTGCTTTGGCCCCAGTAAGCCATTCCATAAATGGCTGTACCAAACCTTACGGGTGCATCAATATTATTGTAGATATCGTAATAACGGGCAAATATTACATCATACTGGTTTTTATTAAAAGTATCAAACGTGGCATTTTCAGCAATAACCAACTCAGGTTTAAATTGTATCGTTAAAGGTCCATATTGTGCAAAAATCCCTACACTCATTAAAGTTTGAAGACCTTTTGCCGGGATCATCGAGCCATCATTCCAGCCATAAGGATGATCTGAATTAATTTGAGTTTGAAAATTTAGTGGTAAAAGAAGCACTTTCAGCTTTTTGTTGGCCGATTGCCGTGAACTGTTTGTTTTGAAGAGATTGTAGCGCTTTTCGGTGCTATCCGGATAAAAAATGGCTTTCCCTTTTTTTATGAAATTGGGTAACAACGGGCGAACAGTAAAAGAAACGCTTGAATCTGTGTTTCCCAGTAGTTGTTCCCTTCTGAAATAATCTTCTACAGCATTCGTCCCAACAGGCAATGATTGTGCAAAACTTTTTAATTCTGCAAAAATTATTAATGCAACTATCCCGATCAGCTTTATAATTCTCACAAGGTGATTGCTTTTATGTTGATATTATCTACAGACCAACTTTCATCACATTTCGGATCTGTGGTATTTGTTTGAACCAATTTATCCAGACACTCCAATACCAACGCACTGCTGGAATGCTTGAAAGTTTTTTCAATTTTATACATCGTTGTTCCGTTAGCACTATTTTTTTGACTGCAAGCTCCAGGCAAATCAGTTCTGTAAGCACCAGCCCTTGGATTGTGATTACTGTTTGGATAATCGGAAGGATAAGCCTGCGGAGGGCAAAATACGCCAACGCCGCATTGCTCATTTGAAAATGTAGTGTTGATATATGGATTGCCATCCACAAGCATTTCCCAAATATCTGGTCCATCTGGTGCTAATTTATCACCTTCCCAGTTGTCATGAATGTATAAATCAAAAGAAATGGTAACCAAGTCATGCTTAGGCAAAGTGTTTACCATCAAAATAAAGTTACCATTGTTGTATTGCCCCAATACCGTGGAACCATCAAACTGACTGATTACTCCATTTTGAATATTAGATAAGTTACCTGTTTCAAAAGTATTAGTATAAACTTCCATTTCGCTGCGAACATTTTTTTTGCAGGAAATAATAAGAATGAACGGAATTATAGAAAGTAGTTTTTTTATCATTTATCTACTTTTTGATACAAGGTCTAACTCCTCAAAAACAGAGTTTTTGCTTTTGAATTCTTGCACAATTTGTTTCATCGCTTTTACAACCTGCATATCATCGTTGTTTTTGGCATGATTGATTAAATCATAAATCTGACTATTTACCTCATCAAATAAATACTCCCTGACTTTTCCGATCATGATTTTCTCATGGTGTGTTGGCATTGTATTCTCATTATCATTCAGTAATTCCTCAAACAATTTTTCACCCGGCCTTAACCCTGAATATTCAATTTTTATATCCTGATTGGGGATTAACCCCGCCAGGCGGATCATACGTTTGGCTAATTCAATGATTTTTACAGATTTTCCCATATCAAAAATGTAAATCTCGCCACCGTTACCCATACAACCTGCCTCTAAAACCAAACGACATGCTTCAGGTATTGTCATAAAATACCTGGTTATTTCTGGGTGGGTTACCGTAACAGGACCGCCTTTTTCTATCTGCTCCTTAAACCTGGGAATAACTGAACCATTTGAACCTAAAACATTACCAAAACGTGTAGTAATAAACCTGGTAATTGGCCTGGTATGATTCAACTGACTTAAACCATTGCTAAATCGAAAATCCTTGCTGTTGATTGATTTATTTAAAGACTGTACATAAATTTCGGCAATTCTTTTGGATGCGCCCATCACATTTGTTGGGTTCACGGCCTTATCTGTAGATATCATCACAAACTTTTGTATTGCATATTTAACTGAAAGGTCAGCTATCGTTTTAGTGCCAAGTACATTTGTTTTGATCGCTTCGGAAGCATTATCTTCCATTAAAGGAACGTGCTTATAAGCAGCAGCATGATATACATAATGAGGCTTGTAAGTCTCAAATAAATGACACATTCTGTTTTCATCCTTTACATCGCCAACAAACGCATGAAAGTTTGTATTGGCATGCTTATCTTCAATTTCAAGGTACAGGTGATGCAAGGCTGTTTCAGATTGATCACAAAGAATGATTAATCCGGTATCAAACTTCAATAATTGCCTTACAATTTCACTGCCGATAGAACCGGCTGCACCCGTTATTAATATCCTTTTTCCTTTCAATTCATTCTGGATGGCAGTTATATCAATTTGAATGGATTTTCTGTTTAAAAGGTCTTCTATATTAATTTTCTGGATTTGTGTTGGCTGCAATTTTCCGCTTGGCCATATATTATGCGGAGGAATATTTAATACTTTAATATCGTTTTCAAGACAAGTATCAACTATATTGTTTTTTCGCTCCAATGGTATTTTATAGGAAGCAAAAATAATTTCGTCCACCTCATGTTCTTCTATCAGTGGTAATAAATCATTAGCATCTAATATCTTAATCCCATCAATTGTTTTTCCCACCTTTCTTTGGTCATCATCCACAAAGGCAATGATATTTTTATTAACCTTATAATCATGGTCAAATGTTCTTTTTGCAGCTACGCCCGCTTGCCCTGCACCATAAATAATAACTCTTATCTTATCTAACTTTAAGTTTTTTATATACAGAAAAAAATATTTCACTAAAACCCTATAGGTAACCATTAATATAAAGCAGGCTAAAGCATTGATGGCCAATGTGCTGTTTGAAATAAAAGGTTGCCTGGCAAATGCCAAAGAAAGCAGATTGATTATAAAAAATGCGCCGTTACTAATCAATACAGCTGATAAGATCCTGAAAGAGTCCTGTGCGCTAGTGTACCTGATAATGCCTGAATAAGTCTTTACAGCAAAAAATACAATTATGCTGATGCCAAATATAATTAGTACATTCTGACTGAATTGGATATAGTTTAATCTGGAGAAGTCAAAATTATATTTAATTATATAGGCAACTGTCATAGACAGTAAGCAGATCAATAAGTCGAGCGTAAAAATAATCCAGCGTGGTACTATATTAATGTGATTGAATAATTTAGATGTAGTCATTTGTTTGAGCGTAAGAACCGGAATTGAACCACTGTTAAATTTTTACATGAAAAAGGTGTTTATGCTTATAATGAAACTATGAGGGATTTTAAGTAATTGTTTGTAAATCATCTAATATATTTTTGATACTTCTTTTATGCCTTAAAAACTGTTATTACCGGATAATAGCTTATAGCACATTATACATATTTTATAATGCTAAAAGAAGCATTATTGCTTTTTGTATTCAGACGATTTCTCCATAAACGTTTTAAATACTTAATTGAACAGCGTGTAAATTTATATTAAATTAAATGCAATAAACCTGTTCATTGTGTTTTTATAGTTATACGTAAAAAAAGGTTATTCTATTGCATGAAATAATCTTTTTGGCCCTTCCATAAATAAACGGATCAAAATAAATATCATTGTTGCTATAGTAACCGACAAAGCTAAATTAAAATCAGATGCAGTTAAAAAAGTTATCAACATCGTATTCACGATTATTTGAACAAACATATACAAGCCTGCAACCAGCAGATGAGGTATTTTTTTTTCATTAGCCAGATATTGATAAAAGTGATGCCGATGAGCTTCAAATATATTTTCGCGCCTTATTAATCTAAACATAATCGTTGTAAACGTATCTAATCCATAAACCAACAACAATATAAAATAGTAAGGGTTTTTTGTCTTGATAATCAAAGATAGCAAGAAGAACAATATAATAAAGGCAAGGCTTACGCTACCCACATCACCGGCAAAGCATTTAGCTTTTGTCCTGAAATTGAAAAAGTTGAAAACCAATACGGCTAATATGGCAATAAGCAATAAGTTATTAGAGGTAAACCGCGTAAGGGATGAATTGATATAATAAAGCGTTCCTAACGTTACTAATCCATACCCTCCTGTAATGCCATTGACCCCATCCATAAAATTAATGGCATTTATGGCTCCTATCGCAAAGATCAAAGCCAGTAAAATCCAATAAAACGGAAGCACGAACATATCTAATTGGTAAAACATCAGCGTTACCGCTAAAAGATGAACCAGGATTCGCACTTTGTTGCTTGCAGGTTTTACATCATCAACAAAGCTAATCGTGCTGATAGCTACAAGCCCAATTAGGAAATACGGATAAATGAAACCTGTATAAATGGAATACAAGAGCAACCCAATGGTGAAGATAATGCCGCCGCCCCTGATCGTAATTTGCGTGTGTGAACTGCGGTGGTTGGGTTTATCAATGATGTTGTAATGATTGGCTATGCGGAAGTACAGCAGTTCTGCAAGGAAGAGGACAATGAAAAAAAGTATGGGCAAGTATAGATGCATTGTAGTTTTAGCGCTTGCTTAAATGCTGTTCCATTTATTTTAGATGCTTCTTTTACCTTATTAAAAACAGTAAAATTAGATACTTCTTTTATCGGTACAAAATCCAGACACACATTTTAAAGGCATAAAAGAAGCATTATTGATTTTGAGAATTTGTTTCAACAGTTTTTCAGGCCATTGCAAATGAAGATGCTGTAATAGCCAAACCTTCTTTTGCATCTAATGGTAAGGGCTTGCCGATGGCCGCTTTTATTTTTGCATTGCTCACCAGATAACTTTCCGTTAGTTTAGCCAGCCGTTCTGTAGTTAATGGAAGATGAAGGGCATCCCCAGCCCTTGCAAAGAAAGTAATTAAGCGTGGTGAAATATTCCAAAGACGTGGTTTTTTATTTAAGGATGCAGCTAATATGGATACTACTTCGCTGGTAGATAAAGGTTCATCATCTGCCACCTGATATATACCACTTGCTATATCATCTCTGGTGATCAGCTCTTTAATAATAAAGCACAAATTTTCCATACTTAAAAAAGACCTTTTGTTATGAAATCCGGCTAAAGGATAAGGAACGCCTTTTCTAACCAATTGGTAAAGCAAATTTAGGTTTCCTTTGTTTCCCGGTCCATGAACCATACAAGGACGAAGAATGTAATAAGATTTTCCTTCTGACAATGGCTGGCTTTGGATGTATTGTTCTGCCATTAACTTGGATTTACCGTAAAATGTTTGAGGATTAGGAATAATATTTTCTGTAAGTATCCCATCTACATGATCAGCCGCAGCCTTAACAGAACTTATGAAAACAAATTTTGTAGCATTAGAATTAAGAAAGGCATCATATAGCGATTTTGTCAGTTCGTAATTAACCTGATAGTATTCATTCGGATTAGATACATTTTTTAGATCATGAGCTTTACCGGCAAGATGAATGATAATATTTGTATCAATATCCAACTTTAAGTTCCCGGTCAACGCCTCCCGTTTAAGCGGGCTGATTTTAAATAAAGTGCTGTTAAAAGAACTAATAAGATTTTTACCAACAAAGCCGGTTGCCCCAGTTAAAACTATATTCTTATTGTTTGACATCTTGAATTATTTCATTCCATTTCTTACTAAGAGTATGAATATTATAATGTTTTCTCACACCATGAAAGGCATTTTCTTTCTTTTCGTCCAAATTAACCCGATCGTTTAAAATTTGCTTTATTAATTTATAAAAATCCATAGCTATATCATTAATATTCCTTTTATCTTTTATATTGTCCAGATAATTTCCATTATAAAGGTCTTCTCTATTAAAATATTTAGAATTATTAATAATCCATCCGGAATTTAAACTACTTATCAGAGCGGCAAGATCAGACCATTGAGGGCAAATACAAATTATAGCCAGTCCGCCAGCCATCATTGCATACGTTTTACTTGGCAAACAAACAGTTGCGCCACCGGGGGTTAACGAAACTAATCCGATATGGAAATTACCAATATCCTCTCTCCACTGATTACTTGGAACTGACGATATAATTTTAACAGGATAGCCCTTAAGTGATGTTTCCAGGAGCTTAACTTGCGCTCCGCTTACATAAAAATTAAATTCAACTAATGAAGAAATATCTGAATTACAAATATATTTCACAGATTCAATTATTGAAACTACATCATGCAAATGCCCCAACTGGCCACCATAATGTACTATGAGTTTTCTATTATTTAAGTCTTTATTATAGTTTGCAGGATATAAAGACAGGTCCGTAGAGATATCTATTGTCTTGGAATCAGAAGCTTTTCCCCATCTGTTTTCTGCATGTATTTTCAAAAAATCACCTAAATATACAGTTGCATTACATTGTTGCTGGTTTAACTTTGTTATTACACCAATTAATCTTGATTTTATTGAGTTAACTTCTATCGACCCCGCAATTTCAATAGCGTCCGGAAATAAGTCATATAGCATGTGTATCACTTTGCCATTTTTAAACTTAACTATCATTTTTATTAAATAAGGAGCATAGAATGTATTACTTGATATAACAAAAATACTATTGTTCCTGCTTGTTAAACCTTTATAAATTAAAAACAAAGGGTATAATAAATACATTTGTATCCTTAACCATACCTTTTTAAATCCTGAACTTTTTGCAAGTTTACGGTACTTTGTTTCAGATAGAAAATACAGTGGTTCTACCTCATATCCTGCATTCTCAATAGTTTTGCCTAAAAAGAAAAAATAGTCAATCCCTACACTGCTTGCTGTATAAACTTTTATTTTCTGTTTATCCATGGCTTATGCAACGATACAAGGACATATACAATTTCCTTTTTTTATGTGATAAAAGAAGCATACAAAATTTGCTGTTGAATAAAATTTAAAAAGGCCCTTAATTAAAATTGTATCAGGTGCTACTGATTTGTTTATATAATAGTGAAGTTTCGGCTGCTGTTGTACCCCATGAAAATTTTCCTGCATTAATTTTTCCAAGTTCAATCAGGGATAATCTTAACGTATCATTTAATAAGTTTGCAACAGCTTCTTTTATAGCGCTTACTTTAGCTTCGGGAATCAAAACAGCAGCATTCCCGGCAATTTCCGGAATACTTGAATTATCACATGCTATTACAGGGCAGCCACATGCCATTGCTTCTAATACAGGCAATCCAAAACCTTCATATGATGATGGATATACCAAACAAAACGCATTTGCATATAAGTTTTTTAACTCATCATTAGTTATATTAATATGCGATGAATACCTGCCATCAACATATTTGTTTAATAAATTTATTTCTTCGGTATTTAATTGTCCCCCTCCGCAAATAAAAAGCTCAAAACCTTTCATTTCACTAACAGCCACTACCACTTTATCAAAGTTTTTATAGGCATGCCTGGATCCAACATATAATATATATTTTACGTTTTTATTGAAGTCAGCAGTGTTTACTGCCGAAAAATATTCTTCAGATAGCCCGTTATAAATTACTTTAATTAGTTTATCATGTAAAATACCAGAATAATAATGTTCCAGATCGTCCCTCGTATTTTGCGATACGCAAATTATCGCATTGGCGCGTCTGATAGCAATTTTTTTAAACACTAAGTGAACCCATCTTTTAATGCCTGCCCTCATTATTCCCTTTTCATAGCCTAAATCATGAATAGTAATGATTCTTTTAATATTGCTTTGGAATGAATAGCGATTGTAAGTAGAGTGATAAATTGAACCGGATGGCAATACTTTCATTAACGGAAAAAAAGGCAATATTTTTTTGTTGATTTTAATTTCTGTACTTGTATTCACCTCTGATATGAAATCATTAAATATTATATTACTGTAATCGTTGCCATTAAGTATAACTTCCAACGATAGGCTTTTGTCCTTTAATAAACGTTTAATTATTTCACCAAATACGATACTAATACCACCAATTTCTTGAAGTGTAAAAATGCAATTATCATAATAAACCTTAAGTTTAGTACTCTTATCCATTACTAATCAAACTACAACTTTAAAATATATAACAGCAATACTGCATGTTTTTTCATTTTAGCTGATAATAAATTTGGCCAAAGTTAAATTTATTGTTTAATTCTATTTGATTAAAATTTGCAAAAAACTTTTCAGATAAAGTATTTAGCCATTTTTTACCCTGCTGCAACTTTATAAAAACCTGTCTGATTAGTTTATTTTTATATTTTTGCATTTTAATTATTGTTTTAAAAGTTACCTTCCTACCACTGTAAATTATATGGATAGCACTGATTATTTAAAAAATTTTAATCCTTATAAGATTAGCGAACTTAAAAGATTGGGGAATAAGTATGATGGGGGATATATAGTACACGGGCCTTCCCTAAAGGATATTGATATGTTAGTAACCTACGGTGTTGGTTACAATGTAGAATTTGAAAAGGCTTTCAATGCTTTTACCAAAGCTCCGGTTCTGGCATTTGATCCCACGATGAAGGATATTAATGTATTTAAGGATAAAATAAAGGAAGGCCGTTTCTTAGATGTACTAAAACAACTACGATGGCTTATTAAATGGATAAGTAGTGAGAAGGACTTAGCTAAGCATCAAATTAAATTCATTTAGGAAGGAGTTTCGGATAAAGATACATCCGAATATAAGACATTTAAAACCCATGTGAAGGAATATCAACTTGAAGATAAGAAGATAGTATTTAAAATAGATGTTGATGGTGCTGAATTTTTAGTGTTTAATGATCCCAATATTTATACTCAATTAGATAACGTAGTCCAGCTGATTATTGAATTTCATGATCTGGATCAAAAGATAGAGGAGGTACATACTATTATTAAAAAAATTGCGGCCACTCATACACTTATTCATATTCACGGAAATAATTATGGTGATCCTTTTGAATATAAAGGAAAGAAAATACCGAAAGTTATAGAAGCAACTTTTATACATAATTCTTTTTTACCGCCAAATGTTATGCTATCCGATCAAAATTATCCCATTGCAAATCTTGATAGTCCTTGTGATAAATCAAAAAGGGATATTGAGCACGATTTTTTTAAATGATATATTCTGCCTTCTTTTTTCTTAGGGCCTGTTTAAATTTTGTTCAATATAATTTTTATATCCTTCTTTTATCACCTAAAAAACTGGGAGGTTTTTAGGTGATAAAAGTAAACAACAAAAAAATGCAGACATAAAAGAAGCATTATAAATTTTTGATATAAATTTAAACGTGGACTTTTGGTATCCTGCTATTTTTAATATACTTTATCATTGAAAAGATTATCGGGTAAATTAATTGTACACTAATTACTGAGTAAGCAATTGTATTATGGAAATTTGCAAATACAATGATATTGAGCAATATAGCTAAACCGGTAACCTTATAAGTATCAGACTTAATTACAAAATAGTAGTAAAAATTAATAACGGCTATAAAATAAAAGAACATCAGAAACAAACCTTTCCACCTAAGATAGCCGAAACTATATACATATATGGTCCCGACATTTAAAAAAGGATTGATCTGATAGAAGCTTTTTTCTTGAGTTGGAATTAAGAACTTGGTAAGAAAAGTCGGCAAAAATTCATTAAGTACCAAGTCTTTATAATTTCCTCCAGGAACCGTAGTGTAATTAATATTATTTTGAAGGTTTGCCACAGGGGATGCAATATACAAGTACGACCAGTAAAATTGTTTTGGGACAGAACTGTCCAAAAACTCATCTGTAGCTCCCGAAGCCCTGGCTATATATGTTGGATCTTCGCTATTGGACCGGATATCCCCCAAAATACCAAACATGAATAAAATGAATATAATACCAAATATACTTTTTATTACAATTTTGTAAGATATTGACGGCCTGCTAAATAAAAAAACAAAGAAAGAACCTAAAAGCACATGTAAAATACTTGACCTGGTAACTAATAGAATAAACGGTACTAAGGCCACTAAAAATAGCCAAATCATTTTTATTTTATGGGTTGATATGTATTGATGGAATAAATATATAGCGTAAAAAGTATTAAACGATATAAGAAAAGTATGTAAAACCGGGATACCGAAAGCATATTCATCGTATTCAAAGGAACCGGATATCACATTCAATATCGGAAGTCCATGGGAATATATTACCTCAATAAAATAAAGCACATAAACAACAATAAGCGTAGCTACATTATTTGATGAAATATTAATAGCCTTGTAATTAAATGGTTTTGTATATTGTATATTGATACCAAGTATCAAACAAACCGCAAATGTAAAAACATAAAACAGAACCAGATTTGTTGTTAGTTTAGGATAAAGTGTGGACCATTGTAAAGCATAAACTATAAAAGGTAGTATAAATGCCAGTATATATACAAAATTAGGATTAACAAGTATCTTTTTCATTGCTTAACAACTTTCGGTATGTGTTATTACTTGTTAACTAAGCACTTTAAATTGCATGGCTTCCAATTGTTTCAAAGCTGAATTAAAGAAGTAACCAATTCTTACTTTTTCTCCAACAGCGTTAGTGTTTTTAAGCATAACGCTGTATTCCTGATCACTCATTCTATTTAACTTAGCCGGTATATCGGCAATACTATTTATAGTAATACCGATATTATTTTTTAACACAAAATCAGCAATGGCTGCATTAGAAGGGATAATAATAGGGATACCTGCAGCAATGTATAGCGAAGCTTTATGAGGATTATTGTATTGAAGGTATTCTCCAATCCGTCCACCGCAATGATTTATACTGTCACCATCCCAAACTAAACCAAATTCACCCTTTAATTCTTCAATTAAACCATCTGGCGGATATGTACCCATCCACTTTACATTGTTATGTGCGGTAATAACTTCTGAATTAATAAAAGTTCCGTACAATCTAAACTTAACTTCCCCTTCAATTTTATATAAATCATAAATAAACTTTCCTCTTCCTAAACTTCCGGCAAAAACTACAGTTTTATCATTGATAGTAAAATCCTTTAATTTATTATATCCTGCATTATTATGTAAATAATCAAAAATTTCTAATTCAACCACTTTTGCTGTAAGGCCATTAGCAGTTAGCCAGGCGGTCATCCTATTATTATGTGATACGACGACAGTATAAGCATTGAGATTTAAAATCTCTTTTTTAATGTTAAATTTTTTATCTCGAATAGAATCTACATCATGAATAATACAAGCTATCAAACACTGCTTATATTTTAGCAAACGCGCAAAAAATCGAAAATAATTATTTATACCTTTTAAAGGATATTGAACAACTATTATTGATTTCTTTTTAATTGTAAATAAAAAGTAAACAAGATTTGAAAAAAGCTTTAGTACATTATAAAAAATTAAATAAGGCGTTTTAATAAAATTGACTTCTAAATCTTTGTAATTATTCTTATTTAAAATTTTCTTACAATCATCAATAGCTTTAGATCCTGCATTATTCTCTACTGAATTAATTTGTATATTGAAATGATATTTTCCTCCCATCTATACATAATATAGTTTATACTTTTTAATCAACAATGTTTTATGATTATTTTTTAAATTTTTTGGTAAGCCCTTCAAATACAAACCCAAAGGCAGATTTTTTTGTTATATCAAAATTCTCTACAAAAACCTGCTGCGCATAAGCAGATACCGGCGTGTACTTTATGCTTTTACGCATTTGAAAAAATTTGGACATACCAATTAGGTTATACCAGGCATATTTGAATTGCCCATACTTTAAAATTTTTAAATTATTTACCATAATCCTGAAAATAAACTGCCATCGCTTAACAGAAAAATATTTATATGCTATCGCTAATTCATGTTTGGTAACAAAAACCCTTAACCGCTTACTGGTACGGTTAATTTTACTTGCTCTGTGATTTACACGGCTATTGGCAAAATATCTTACATGATAACCTGCATTTAAGCATCTGAGGCCTAATTCCCATTCATTTACATAAAGAAACATCCAATCTGCATAGCCACCAATTTTTTCATAAGTTTCACGTCGTAGTATGGCACCGCAGCCAATAAAGCCAACTGTTTCGTCTCCGTCTTTCCAACCCCACATTTCACTTGTATAAGGGCCATTAACCACATTAAGGGCTAACACACCAACATCCAAATTTTTATCCAGGTAAGCCAAGGTCTCATTTAATCCACTTTCAATATGGCTATCGTCATCAATAATTATAAAGTAATCACCTTTGGCTTTTTTAAAACCCAAGTTCCAGGCTGGCGCACCTGTATTGATAGGATTTTCAATTAGGATTACCTCTGGAAAATCCAATTTTACTGCACTTGCACTTCCATCTGAAGAAGCGTTATCAACTATTATAATCTCATAATTGCCGGGATCATTTTTTATTAGTTCTTTAGTTTTTGCTATTGTTAAAAGTACTTCTTCTTTTCTATTATAATTAACTATTACAAAGGAAGCTTTCATTAAATGATATACTTAAAAAAAATTTAAAAAAGGTTTTGTTGACCAAAATTCCTGACGGTAGAACTTTTCAACTTCTAATTTAACAGGCGTTTGTTTTAAACTTTTCTTTAGTTTAAAAAATTCGACTAATACCCAATAATACCATGGAATTGAACGTATTCCATATTTATGAACTCCTTTTAAGTTATTTAAAAACACTCTTGTAAGATATAATGTCCTGTGCTTTCTGTTAAAATACTTATAAACAATGGCCATTTCATTTCTTACAGAAAATGTTATAAGCCTTTTGTTCGTTCTGTTGATACTACTTGTACGGTGTGTAACATGACAGTTAGAAAAAAAAACAATTTTATAGCCTGCTTCCATACAACGAATGCCATATTCGTACTCATGTGTATATAAAAAAATCCAATCTGCATATCCACCTATTTTATCATATACTTCTTTTCTTAATATAGCGCCACATCCTATAAATCCAGCATGTACAGATAAATTGTCCCAATCCTTCGTTTGAAATGCCCCTCCTTTAATATTTAAAGCAAGTACACCAACCTCATGATGTTGATCTAAATAAGACAGTGACTCTTTTAGGCCAGAATCTATATGACTATCATCGTCCAAAGTAATAAAATACTTACCTTTTGCTTTTGCAAAACCTATATTCCAAGCAGGAGTACCAATATTTATTTTGTTTTCGATTAATAGAGTATCAGGATGTTGATTTTTTATCGCAGTCGCGCTTCCATCTACTGAAGCATTATCTACTATTATTATTTCATAATCTTCAAAATTAGAACCAATTATGTCTTTTGTTTTAGAAACAGTTAACAAAAGTTCATCTTTCCTATTATAGTTAACTATTACAAATGAAGCCTTCATATTAATTTATCTGCATGATATTCTATAACATTTAATTAAATTTCGATATAAAACTTTGTGTTTTGTTAAACTTTGAATGATATAAAACAGATAAGATTGAACCAATTGTAATGTATAACTTGAAAGTATTAATTAACATGTCAATCAAAATAATATACAATATTGCTGAACCAACAATCCTGTTTATATAACTCGGTTAATGGTTTTTTGCTATAACAGCATTAAATTGCAGGTAAGCAGATTGTTTTCTATGTAGTTTGTTTAGATAATGCATCTTTCGTTCAAAAGTAACTTCGTTAATTGATATTGATTGCGAAGATAAATAAATATTTGAATCTAAGAGCCTGTTTAAGTTTATGTCAGTAGAAACCATAATGCTTCTTTTATCCCTATAATTATTTAATTACATCCAACAATAAATACAAAGCACAATTATGTTTATGTTTTTTAGGTGATAAAAGAAGCATACAAAAACATGTTGAATAAATTTAAATTTGCCTTAAGTTATATACTTTTTACTTTTGAAAGAACTCTAATAAATGCTATAACAGATTATAGAAAACCAACATTATATTTAAGCAAAAAATACTGAGGCTTGTGGAATAGGATCATCTGAACCAACTATTGCACTTGGATAATTGAATAGATATCAACACTTGGAACTATAAACTTTGCAACTCCATTATAATATGTATAATTTAAGGGAATATTATTAGGCTGCAAGATTATGTGATTTGGTTTAGTCTTGGTTCTGTAGCTAATGTTAAGTTGTTGAACCATTGATAATTGAAAATCAAGCTGTCCATTTTCAAGTATTTTCCAATAGTCGCCGGCATTAACCAGGTGGATTAACGTCATTTGATCTTTTTTATTTAAAGTAACATGGATTTTGTCTGATCCTGTAACCCTAACAATCGGGTTAGGAAATAATTGATTAATTAATCCAGCAACCGTTTTTCTTACCTGCTCATCAGGCGAGTTTAAATATTTTAAGGAAATATAATCATCAATACCCACAATAATCCCTTTACCGTAAGTTTGCTTTCTAACAGATAATCCTGCAGGATTATTTCTGTTTGCTGTTACACTTTTTGGTAGCATGGGATTAAATAAATCGCAGGTTGACCCGCCAATTACAAGTAATTTACCGCCATTATTAACATATTTTTTTACTTGCTTTATAAATGCAGGTTCCAGGTAGCTCCATTCTGTTATCACCAGTAAAGGATAACTTTCCATTTTTTTACTCAAGCTAAATTCCTGTAAAACCTGTACAGAATATTGCGAATTCAGGAGCATGGATAAAGTACCCTTAATATTGTCGTTTCCGCCGTTGTTCTGGTTAAATGCTGTGATTGTACCCAGATCATGGTTATGTCCTGCTCCAGAAAAAAGCATGGCAATTTGCGGAATGGCTGATGTTTTAAAGCAATATGGTTTCCGTTTATTACAAAAGTTGGCAGCCTCTTTTAAAGCAGGAACAGTACTTAATGGTAAAGAAGCATCATGGTTTTGATTGATATAAATCTGATATCCGCCTCCCTGTGCAATAATCATGGCTCCCTTTTGTTCAAGCATACGTGAAGTTTTCCAATAATGGCCCTGGCCGTTTTTATCGCCCATAAAACCCCACTCCATTAAATCCCAGGGCAGGCCTTCATTGGCCATTACCCTGGGTTCAAATTCAACATTTATTGATTCATCATGCACTATATCACCAGACAGAAAATCAACCCCGGCATCAACCGGGCCTGGCATAAAACTGCTGAAGGCCCAATTGCTGGCAATCTGTAATTTTGGATTAAACCGGTGCAAAACAGAAGTATAATGTGCCAGATAGTTATGAAACGCTTTGCGGTTAAATTGCATATAATCTACATTTAATGCAGCCTGCTTTCCGGTTTCCTGATAATAAAGTGCTTTTGCGGCAGGCGAAAAATCGGCTTGTACAGCCCAGCATTCACCATCCACCCATACCCCATCTATGCCATACTTTTTACTTAATTCTTCTATTTGCGGTATGAAATAATTGTCGCAATAATTACCAAAAATAGAGGTAGCCCCACCATCCCTTTGTCCGTTTACATTCACCCTGGCCCATTCCGGATGGTTTTTAACTGCTGCCTCATCCAATACACCGGAAAAATGACTGTAAAGAGCAACACGTTTGCGAGCGGTAACCTCCCTGAATATTTTTAATGGGTCTTTTACAATACCTGCAGCAGCCACACCTACTTTAGTTGGATAACTGGAAATCCCCGGATGCCCTTTTGTATCTACCTGTATAAAATCCGGCTTAACTTCGCTTAAAAATGTATCTACCATTTCGGGGGTAAGCGTTTTTCCTATTTGATTATCATTAGGCTGGGCATGAAAATCAAAATGAACTCCAAAAAAGCTATCAAACCTTCTTTTCCGAGGTATGTTTTGTGCAAATGCTTGGATGCAAAATATTATTCCACAGCACAATAAAAACATCTTATGTTTTTTTATCATTATTAAAACTTAAATAATGATAAGCCAATCCAAGCTTGAATATTTTTTAAGTGCATCTTTTTAAAAATTGCATTATCCCTATTAATTCCAATTATCAATTGATTCCATTTTAATTGTAAAGCTTGTTTAAATTTATGCCCCAATTTACAGTGCTCCTTTTAACACTATAATTTTATGTTTATAGCCAATTAGGATACAAAAAGCATGGCAATCCACTATTTTTTATGCGATAAAAGAAGCATTTAAAGTATTAAACAAAATTTAAACAGGCCCGTAATTAATTATCGAATAAACAGATCAAATTTTCCAAATAGTTTTTTTCTGTCCTCAAACTTGTCTTTAAATAAATTAATCACTAAGCCTAAAACAAAAGTATTTCTCAATAAAAAACACCATGTTTGAAACACAAAAAAAAGCTTTAATTTATTATCCCTGAAATCGATACTTCTATAGTAAAATTGCTTATACAGATAGATATGATAACTATCGATCAATGAAAGATCATTATTGACACTTTTTAGAATTGCATATATTGGCCCGCTTAAAGGAACAAGCTGCTGTACTGCTAATTTCCTTCCAAATGATATAAAGTCTTTATTAAACCTTACCGGCACTTCTAACAAAGACGTAATAACCATGCTTAGTTTGATGGAAGACCAATTACGGTCTACATCTTCCAAAGGTATGTTATCAGCAATTGTTTTTTCAGACAATACAAATGTTTTATTATTGCTTATTGCTATCATAGCCGGCACAATTTGCGATGCCATGGAATAAGCGCCCCAAGTAGCGTAACGTATATATTTAAAATATTCCTGTGTTTTATATACCGCTGTGGAAATGAATAACCAGTTGCCAAAAAAGTCTAAGTTATTTGCCATTTCATGTGTATTATTTATTATGATTGGCTCATTTCTACCGACGTTGTTACAATTTGAATTAAAATTAAAACCTATTAAATCGTAATTGCTGTAAAATTGAATTTCATTTAAAATAATATCAACAGCATGATCAATTACAAGGTCATCATCACCAAGTGTCCAAATCCAGGAAGTATCGCAAAGCTCAAAACACCTTGCAAAATTAGCATCAGCCCCAATATTTACTTTGTGCCTTATTACAGTAATTGGATATGAATCCAAATTAACAATACTTTTTTCTAAATACTCTTTTACGTTTATATTAGAATGATTGTCTAAAACAGCAATTTGTACATTACTGTTTAGTTGAGGGATCAATTGTTTTATTGTATTGAGTACCTTGTCGGGACGGTTGTAAGTGGGAATTGCAATAGTTAATATCATATTATGCTATTTGATGCCATAATTTTCTTTTTCGATAAAAAACAACAATAATCCAGGGTAAGCCAATAGTTAAACCAAGTGCAAGATAACCTGCTGTAATCCCAATTACACCAAAATATTTACCCAGTATAACAGTTGAAATTGCTGAAAAGATTGCAAACACTACGGATTGGCCTAATAGTGGCTCTGATTTGTGGCAGCGCAAATAAGTAGCCATTCCAAATGCAAGACAATTCAGCAAAAATGAAAAGCACATAAAACTTAAAGGCAACAAGGATAAAAATCTGTTGCCAATAGATAAGTTTTCCTTTTGAAGCACAAATACAATTGCAAACAGTGTTATTAAACCTAAAGTTGTAATTATTATAGTTTGTAAAAAACTTTTAAAGAAAACTTTATCCAGTTCAGCATAGTTTTTTTGTGCTATAAGGCCAGAAAACAAAGGGACTTTTGTATTTATCCAGCTCATGGAAAGCCCTAAAACTCCATTAAGTGCCGCTATTGTCATGCCCATGCGGCCCGCTATCACCGCACCTTCTGTCGCAAATAAAACTGGATTAAAAAGTTGAAAGATAAAATAACCACTCATCCAGCTTAATGCTATTTTCCATTGATAAGGAAAAATTTCTTTGCGATAATTTACTTTCCATTCTCCTTTCAATTTCCATAGCTTAAAAAGTATTTTACTGTTGTCTGAAAATAAGAAAAGCAATAGCATCGTTAAGAAACTGGCCAATACAGCTAAAGCCGAAGAATACAACTTAAAGTGATAAAATAACAATGTTATAACTGTTACAATATAAACCGTTTGTTGTATAAGCCGCATACGGGCTACTTCTTTAACTTTGCCTAAACCTTCTAAAAATGCAAAAAGCGGATCAATTAATAAAAAGCCACAAGTAGTAAGTGATAAAATTGCCCATGGCATTTGCCATGATACATCTAATCGGTTATTAAACTTAGTGAAGAAGTAATTGCCTGCAATAATAAGTGCAATCAGCAATAATAAGCTAATGAAAGAAAACCATTTAACAACAAAATGCAGTAAAGATGCTAACCGGGATTGATAAGAACTATCTCCTTCTGTATTAATATGATCTGCCCATTTTAAATGGGCCATTTCATGTGCTACATATTGTGTAATGATAGAATTTAAACCCAACTCAAAAAAAACCTGAATCGCAATGATACTTCCGAATGTATAATAATAGCCTTGTTCATCTTTTGAAAGATATCTGGCAATAAAAACAACTATACCAACTCCGCCAAAAGCCTGAATACATCTTGCAAATACAGTATAAGCTATGGCTTTATCAATTCCAATTCTTTGAACAAGCTTCTTTGCTGAAATTAACACAGGGAATGTAACAGTTTATACGGGTAATAAAATAGATGTAACAGTTGTGGGGTTTATATAAAAATTGTAGTAGGCAGGTTTGAATTTACATTTTAAAAAAAACAATACTTCTTTTACAATACAATTTTCATGCTTTCTTATTTAACAGAAACCAGAAGTATATATAAGTCCAAATTTTTATATGGTAAAAGAAGTATTTGAAAACGTACTAACCTTTTTTAACATAATTATCTGATATGATATATAATAAAATTACAAGCCCCTGTTGTTTATAGTTTCTTTTAATTCCTCAATTTGAGAATATGGGCCGTCAATGTCATCAACCTTCAAGGGTTGATCAGTAGTTAACGGATATAATAGTTTTTCACCATTCATCAGCTCCCTGCATGATAACTGCCCTTTTTGCAAAGGATAAGCTAAGTAAAAATCTTCATTCAAATTTCCATGGGTTACTATGTGTCCGACAGGTAAATCTTTTTTGACGTAAACACCTCTGATATAATTATCTAAAAAATCAGTTTCCTTTTTCATTGGCATTTTACGCTCACTTCCAGATCCTCCGCACATTTCTTTGGCCTTATTATAAGCCTTGAACCAACTATCAATTTGCTTAGGTGTAAATGAATAAGGCGAGATTTTTTGACCATCGCTATCTATATCAATATGTCTTTCAAATAATTTAACACCTTTTGCGACCGCTATATACATGCAATGTATATAGTCATCATTATCGTGATTTTCGTGAGTTGACAAACCTACAATATTCTCTTCATATCTGTTTTTCAGATAGTCCACCTGATTGAGTTCCATTTCAAATGCCTGTGTAGGATAAGCTGCAACGCAATGATTTATAGCTAATGGAATATTACGGTTTTTAAAGAATTTAACTAAATCATCAGTATCTTTAACAGACAATCCTGCAATAGAGATAATAACTGGTTTCTTAGTTTTTGCGATTTTTTCTAATAAAAACCAATCGTTAGAATCGGCACTTGCAACTTTTATTATTGGCATATTAAATTCACAGCACAAATCAACAGATCTCTCATCAAATGGGGTAGCCATAGGGATACAGCCACTATCAACTATAGCTTTAACCAGTATGGAATAGTCTTCATTTGATAACTGCGTTTCAAGCGTTCTTTTGATATATCGAATATCCTGACGGTTCCTGAAATCTTTATGAATGAAGTTATCTACATCCCTGAACTGCAATTTAATCGCAGCTTTCACATTGTTAAACCTAACTACTCGTGCAAACTCCCTGATGATATTAAGGCCTCTCTCTACACTGCCTAAATGATTATTCGTCATTTCAAGAACAAATAGATCATTAAAAACTTTTGATTCGTTCATATTAAATTATTTCTGTAAATGCTGTTTTAGTAAGTTGGTGCTTAGATAAGCATATTCGATTTTAATTCCTCCGGACTTAAAAATGGATACATATCTTCTAAAGGAGAACTGATCATGGTACCATCTTCAAGCTTTTTAGAGGATAATTTAGGGCTAAACTCCTGATTCAGATCCAAAAAAACCTCACAAATAAAAGAACCTTTTGTATTCATGATCTCATTCATATTTGCTTTAAGCTCTGAATGATTTTTAATAGCATAATAAGGAAAATCAAATGCAGTGGCTATTTTTTGAAATGAAGGAAAGTTTAAACCCGATTCGGTACCGCAACCAACAATATTGTCTTTGAAAAAATTATGCTGTGTTTGCCGGATAGAATGGTACCCTTTATTATTAAGTATAAATATTTGTATAGGTAAATGATTGCCCGAAATAGTTTGTAATTCCTGCAGGTTCATCATGATGCTTCCATCACCTGCAATGCAAATAATACGATCAGCATCAGGTTTACCAAAGTAAGCCCCTATTGCTGCCGGAAGGTCATATCCCATGGATGCACATCCTGAATTATGAAACACACGCTGTCCCTTTTTAACCTTAATACCCTGAAAAGTTGCTACGCATGCTGTACCATCGGCACAAACCACTACTTCATCTTCTTGCAAGTAGTTTGAAATTTCATCAACAAAACAATATGGATTAACATATTCTTTTAAATCCCAGTATTCGGGCAGGCATACGGGATATTTTGCTACGCGTTCTTTACACCAGTTTAACCAATTTAATTTATCATTAAATTTAACCTGCCTTGCCTGTTCCATAAACAGATTGAAAAAGATTTGCAGATCTGACGTTATTTTTAAATTAAAATTACAGGTAGGTTTATTTAGTTCATTCTGATCCACATCGATGCCTACTTTAAATGCCCCGCGTGCAAAGTTGGCCCAATTGTAACTTACTAACCGGATGTTAAGCCTGGAACCCAGAACAATTAAAAGATCGGAATTTTGCACAGTAAAATTACCAGCCCTATTACCTATTGTTCCTGGCCTGCCTGCATATAATGGATGCTCATCAGGAAGTAAATCATTAGAATTCCATGCAGTTACAACCGGAATTTTTAAAAGATCAATAAATTTATAAAATTCTTTGTAAGTCCTGCTTAAATGGATTCCATGCCCCGCATATATAACAGGCCGGTCTGCGTTTTGTATGCGGTTGATCAGATCCTTAATATTTTCTATTATTTCTGCTTCATCAAAGTTCTGATCATCTTCCTCCGGATCGTATCCTCTTAGTTCATCAGGGTTTATCAATGAAGATTGCACATCAATAGGAATATCTAACCAGCAAGGCCCTGGCCTGCCGGTAAGGGCTAAATATATAGCTTTATCTAAATGATATTTAATAGTCTTTGGATCATCAACAAACACACTGTATTTTGTGATACCTTTAACCATGCTGACAACATTAGCTTCCTGATCGCCAAGCTGCCTTAATTTTTCGGTAAGGCCATAAGTTTGCACACAGGTTTCGCGCTTTACCTGCCCGGAAATTACTAACATAGGTATAGAATCAACCCAAGCCCCAAAAACACCGTTTAATGCATTAATACCACCGGGACCGGTAGTAACATTTACTACGCCTATTTTACCTGAAACCCTGGTGTAAGCTTCGGCAGCCATGCTGGCAGCCTGTTCATGATGGCAACAAACATATCTTATTTTTTTATTTCGGCCTATTGCATCATTTAAATGCATAGCTCCCCCTCCTGTAACTAAAAAAACCCTGTTTGTATATTCTGATACTTTATCGAAAATGTAATCTGCTAAACGAATCATTTATATTTTAACTACCTGAATTTTTTGAAAAGCTGCTGAAAGACAATTTTTGAATAACTGATTGGATTGAATTTTAAGCATGCCAAAACTACCAAGTTTAAATGGAACAGCCATATAAATTTCATTATTAGAAGATTTTTTATCCTTTTTCATATTTTCAATTACCTCTTCAACAGAAATATTTTTTAATAGATTTATTGATTTTTGATCAATAAAGGATAAAATAAGTTTATTTATTTTATCTGCCTCGGCTAATGGAAGCGAACCAAACGCTACTGATATTAAATTTTCAATTACCATACCTATAGATACTGCAATACCATGCGGTATTGCATAATTGGCCAATGGTTCAATGGCATGGCCAATCGTATGGCCATAATTCAGCGCTTTTCTGATGTTATCCTCAAACTCATCCAATTCTATTACCGCCTTTTTTACAATCAGCGCAAGTTTAATTAATTGGCCAATGTTTTTAACCTGGCTACCCTGCCCTTCTGTAAGTTGGGAAAGCTTTTCGATAGAAGCCGGGCCACCAACGATAGATAACTTTATAATTTCGCCAAATCCTGACAAAACGTCTCTATTATCCAATGTAGCAAGAAAATCTGTACATATAAATACCTGCCGAGGAGCCGAAAACAAGCCCAGCTGGTTTTTGATATGCCCATAATTAAGACATGATTTTGCACCTATACAGCTATCACTCATAGCAAGCAATGTAGTCGGAATATAAGTCCAGTTAATTCCACGTTTATACACCGCCCTTGCAAATGCGCTTATATCCTGCGTTATACCGCCGCCTGCAGACAGGAAAGTTTCTTTTTTTGAAAAGTTCTTTTCCTGTAACACATCTAATAAACTTGTTACTGTTGGCAGTCCCTTATTTTCTTCTAAAGCTACTACAGTAAACAGTTCTTGTTTATAAAACAATTTGTTGCCGTACAGTTCTGCTACTTTTTGGTCGATAAATATAAAGTGATTGCTTTTGTTTTTAGCAACAATATTTTGTATTTCCTGGTATAAAACATCACTGCCTACAAAGTTGATCACATAATTATAAGGCAATGACTTTATGGTAATTTCATTTGATGCGAGCGCATCAAATGAATAAGATATTTCCTTACCTTCTATCGAAAAGCTATTTAACATTTTATTAAGATTGAAACCCGCCAGTTAAATATCCACCATCAATAATAATATCTTGCCCGGTTATAAATTGATTTTTTTCTGAACATAAAAAATATACTAACTCGGCAACGTAAGTGGGCTGTCCTAATTTCTTTAAAGGAACATCTGCAATCAAACCATCAATTACTGCCTGTGAATTATTTTTGTAAGTTAACTGAGTAGCTATAAACCCTGGGGAAACAGAATTAACTAAAACCCCTTTCTCTGCCATTTCCAACGCCAGCGTTTGCACCATCCCTTTTAAACCATGCTTGGAAGTTGAATATTCAATCCGCTTGTTACGGGATATTGTACCATAAATAGAAGATATAGCTGCAATTCGTCCTGTGCTGTCAAAAAGCTTACTCAAATGCTGTATTATATACAAAAAACTAAGCGTATTGATTTGTACTGTTCGATCAATAGTCTCAGGCTTAACTTCTAAATATGTTTTAGGATTGTTTATACCTGCACAATGTACGAATGCTGCGATTGAATCATATTTAAAATCAGCAAAGTATTTATTGATAGAATCGTTATTACTGCAATCTAATTCTACTGATGAAGGAGCTATAATATGATAATTATTTTTGAAAAACATTTCTCTAATGACTGCTCCAATTTCACCATTGCCACCGGTAATAAACATGTTTTTTTGCATATATTAAGTCAATAATAATACATTTATTTGTTAACCTTAATATTTACAAAAATATAATAATAAGTATCATAATTTATAGCTGTTAAATAAATTGTATTTGCCAAATTCTTCATAGTAAAAAATCAATTAATATTTGCACAAAGAACTATTATAATTCCTTGTACAAACAACATTGTTCAAATCATTAGTTTATGTCAATAATTCAATTAAAACGAAAATGATATTTATAAATTATAATCGTTAATTGTTTAGTTGATGAAACTTTCGCTAATATATATTTTCAGGATTAAAAAAATCAAACAGATATTAAAGCCTGTTCTATTTTACTTTAATGTGGCATTTAATTATTAAATAAACGTCATAGTTTAAACCCTTCTATATTCTGATGATCCTTTTCATCGTGTCATTATCATAAATATTAAATATGTTTTTATTTTGCATTATATATTTTAACAATTTTTAAGATATGAAGTTTATCTGCGTTCTACTAATACCTCATCATTTATTACTTTTGTAACTACTCTATAATTTGCTTGTATATATCTAAATACAGGTTCATACATATCCTTTGAAAACTTTACTTGGTTGTATCTATATGGATAACAGAATAATAAACTTATAAACTTTCGGTCTTGATTATGAACAAAGTCGTCAGAACGTTTATGAGACAATATATATTTTGAAATGATCATGTATTTATGATTAGAATCTTGCAAAGTATTTAGCTTGGTATTTATTTGATTTGGAGTATATACATTCAGAAAAGGCCCGGTATAATATTCTGGCTGATATAAATTATTATTTAATAAAAAAATATACAAATTTTTATCGGTATCAAAAGGAACAGCAATTATCTTATACTTTTTAAGTAGATTAAAATCGATATATACCCTGGGAATATTGTAATAAATAAATTTATTTACAAAATTTAATATATGGAAGCTTTTACCTGTCTTTTTTAACATTCCAAACCCATTATGGTTATAAGCATAATTTATTATTAGGTTTACATATTGATTTTTCATTAAATCAAGGCCAATAACATTAACGGCTATAGTAAATGTAAAAATAAATACAATATTAAACAGCTTTAAATAGCGGCTTTGAATGTAGGATAAAAATGCCCACATAACTATTAATGTACCTAATCCATTATAAAATATATGTGCCGGGTCACAACGGCCAAATGCACCGCAAAGCATAATACAATTAAATACTACTAATGCAAATGGAATGAATGGAAATTTTTTTGAAAATGCCTCTACGCTTAATATAATATTTATAGTAAAAAAGCTTACAAGATAAAGTAATATTGACAGTGATGGTATTACTACCCAATTGTTTCCACCTGAAGCAAAAGACTTTAATATTAATATTTGATTTGAATTTAATAAGCCTGATAGAACCAGTATTAATACCAAGTTTCCAGCTAATGTACATATTAAATAAAATTGTTTATTAAAAATGATTAAAAAACACAAATAGCTTTCTAATGCAATAAAGATCGCAATACCAATCTCTGGTGAAATAATAAAATTAAATAAAGATATAATTACAATTCCAACACTTAGGATAAATTGGTTTACAATGGACTTGTTAATATGAGCATGAATAATCCTATTAAAAATAAAAATACTTACAATAGGGGTAATAAACCTGAAAAATGTATAGTTTAGGCCTAATGTTATGGGTAAGCTTGAGATAGCAACAATATAAAAAATTAATGTTTTTTTACTTTTATCTATATTAAATGAATTTACAACGTAAAGCAGAAAATACAACCCTAATGGTGTTAATAAAACATAAGTGACGTAATAACCTATGATGCTCGTTTTAATGCCAAAAAGATCATCGATATATTTAGGCAAATAAATTAATAAAGGCCCGTAAGAAAATTCAAAATCAAGAAAAGGTAACTGCCCTCGATGTAATTTATCAATCCGGAGCAAAAAATAATTGGTTTCTCCAAATCCATAACCCGCTCCAAAGAAAAAAAGTATTATTATAATCAACAAAGGTACAGCTGAAACAATAATTAAGTTCTTATATCCAATTTTAGTACCTGTGTTTTCCGTAAAAAGCTGATTTATATGCATTGGTTTTATCTTATATAATATGTATTTATATAGAACAATAAAGCCAATAAGTAAGAAAATCAAAACTGAAGCAATGGATATTATGTTATTAAACTGATAATCATACGAAGCAGATACGCTTGTAGTTAACGATTGTATATAAAAGGGCAATATAAAAATTGAAAACGCACTTAATAAAATTAATATGCTTATATATATAAAGATTTTTTTATTTTTCATAAATGGTTAAAGTAATAAATACTTACAATAATTTACATTTTCTCTTAATGTTACTTTACTTGGAATATAAAATTTATAAGAAGCCTTGATTCGTTACATATAAATTAAATAATAATTACATACAGCACTTGTTTAATTTTATTCAATATATATATATGCATGTTTCTTTTATCACCTAAAATGGAGAGGTTTATATGCTTGCTTTTTGTACCGGTATTAGAAACAAATACAAGATTATAGGCATAAAAGAAACATTAAAAATTTTCTGATCTAAATTTAGACAGCTCCTTTTAACATCCTGGCTTATCTAATCCTTCAAGTACTTTAACCTCATAATTTTCAGATAGCATTCTTAAAAAGCTAAATTGTGCAATTCCTGAATAAGCAACCATTATTCGTTCCTTGATTATAAGGAGATTTTTTGCGATGAAAGTCGCTTTTTAAAATAATATAATAGTACCGAAAACGAATTTTTTATTGCATTCTTTGAAACACTTGGCGAAGGCGACTGATAATGAATAGGAATTTCAGCAAATCTTTTTTTACGAAGCAAGTATCTAATTTCAGTTTGATAAAAGTGCGCTTTAGATAATAAGCTATAATTCAGCAACAAGCCTACAATATCACGATGAAAACCTTGGTAGCCCGAAGTCATGTCAAACATTTTAGTACCAAGTAAAGTATTTGAAAGTATAGTGCCAAATTTAGATAAAACCCTTCTTTTATGTGGAGAATCACCCATAGAACCGCCATTGATAAAACGACTGCCAAATGCACAGTCATTACCTTCATTAAGTACACGCAGAAACATAGGCAAAGCTTTAGGGTCATGAGACATACCACCGTCCATTTCTATAATAATGCTGTGGCCATTATTATAAGCAACCCTGTAACCTGCCATATATGCATCTACTACATTCTTGTTTTCAGGTGTCCATATAGTTTCAAATCGGTTATCTTTAGTTGATAAAGCCTGACATAATTTGAGCGTTTTATCTTTAGATGCCTTATCTACTATAAAGTAAACTTTTCCGCTACCTATTCTATCAAGAGTTCCCGTTAACTCATCTATGAAATAGCTAAAGTCTTTTTCTTCATTGGCCATCGGTATTATTACAGTCCAATTATCATCATATATCATAATGTTGTTTTCTTTGTTAAAGGCCAACTATTATCAACCGCTCTCAGAGACTGTTTAAATCTATCCCCGAAAATAATAATACTTCTTTTAGCACTATAAAATTGGTATTTTGCATCTTATTTTCTAAAAAAAGTATAGCGGCATTACTATTTTTTAGGTGATAAAAGAAGCATATAAAATATACCGGACAAAATTTAAGCAGGCTCGTATTTTAATATTTCTCTTGGCATCATCAAATTATTTCAAATAAAATTTGCATGTTCTTTTTATTGCATCATCCAAATTAATTTTAACTTTTAACCCAAGTTGTGTATTTGCCCTGCAAATATCCGGAACATATCTTTGAACTGGTAAATTTGTTGGTTTGCCTATTATTTGATAATTTATGGAGTTGTTAAAACTTTCGGCTACAGCTTTTGCTGTGTCTTTAATAGTTAATGAAAAATCGGACCCAACATTATAAGGAACATTTTCTTTCCCTTTTAATAAAATTGTCCAGAGCCAAATAGTTAAATCAGCTGCGTATAAATAAGAACGATAAGGGCTGCCATCACCTTTAATAATTATATCTTCATTGTTTAACCCATTTAAAATAAAATTACCTATGGCAAAATGCTTATCCAAAGGCAGGTAAGGGCCAACAAAAGCAAAACATCTTGCTATTTTTACAGGTAGATTATATTGTTTATGATAGATTGAGCAGTATAGTTCTGCTATCCTTTTTCCTTCTGCATAAGCCGAAGCCGGATTATTAATATCGATAAAAAAGCCTTCATGTTCTTTTATATGCACAACATCAGCAGGTTGCTTGCCATATACTGCCCCAGAACTTGTAAGTAAAAAGGATTTTAACGGTTGCATTTTTGCAAAATCCAATATCCGCATGGTACCAGCAGTGATAGTATCCAACATTAACAATGGATCCTCACTATTCAATTTTGCATCAGCATCTGTTGCTGCATGAACAATAAATTGAAAATCACCTAAAGGAAAATCAAAGTTTTGCACATCACCTTTTATAAAACGTATTGATGTTTCACTTTTATAAAAAGGATACTGTTGTAAAAAAACATCAGGATCACGAGATAAGGCAACAATTTTTGCATTTAATGAAAGCTTGTTGTTAACATAAAGAAAACTCTCTAATAACCATCTACCAAAAAAACCTGTTGCACCTGTAATAAAAATTGATTTATCTCTTATATCATCCCAAATATTTGTGGTATGATTATATATATGTTGTAAATCTTCTTCCGAAATCCTTTTCACACTTTATTTAAATGATATTAAAATAAGAATCAATAATAATATTAATAGTTTTATAGAATCTTCAAAAAGTTAAATCATAAACATGATTAGTATTGTGAAATCAAATCATGGTAAAAATGATTGTTTATGTTATACTTTATATCTATTAAAAACATATAAAACATACTGTTTTTAATAGGCTAAAAGAAGCATGAAAAATATCCTGAACAAAATTTAAACCACTCTTATCTATGTTAAAGTTTTTATCACAACATCAGTTTGGTATAAAGTTTTCTACTAAACAATATTGCAATAATTAAAAACCCACCTAAAAATATACCGATCAGGATAGCTTTCACTATATCTAACTTTTGAACGGGCAAGGGGAGAATCGGCTGGTCGATTATTTGGATCAATGGTGTTTCCTGACGTAAAGAAATTTTTGAAATTTCTAAATTCCTGATAATTTCGCTATAAACAGCAGTACTGGTTTGTACATCAATCTGTTTCTTTTGTGATGGAACATGTAGGGTAAGTAAAGCTGGATTTGCATTTGGCGCAGCATCAATAGCTGAGGCAACTCCAGCTATAGAATTATTTAAAACCCTTTTTACACTATCTGCCTGCTTTTGCAAAATCCGCACATTCTGGTAACTATTCTTTGTTTTAGTAAATGTGTAAAAGTTGTTTACCGTTTCTACCAGTTTAACATTAAACTCTTTTGAAAATAATTCATCATCGGTAGCAACATCTACCTTGATAATACTCAATTTTTTATCCAGTTTTTCTACAGCCAAAATTTTTTTGTTGAAAATCTCAACCAAATTTGTAATGATACTATCTTGCTTACGATTAAACTTTTCTGGGTCCCCATAAAACGATATGGGGTTTATGTGGTCTTTTTCCTTCCATTTATCGCGTAGTTTATTAAAATTGATATATCTATCTATTAATAACTGATTTTTTCCGGCGATTTTTACCGGACTTAACAGTGTTTTTTCAATCATTACACGAGACCGGTACAATTGAAAAATATTATCCCCCTGAAATATGCCTCCTGCACTACCGCCAATATCTATCCCGGCCATTGACGCTAAACCTGCATACTGGCTTAGTCTGCCGCCTTTATTACTGTCATCTAAAACAAATGTGCTGGTTGCAACAAAAACTGGCTTTTTAAACAGTGCATATAATAGGCTTAATGTGCCTCCCAAAATGCTGCAAAGCAGAATTATGATCCATTTACTTTTAAAATAATTTATAGCAGACTTTAATTTCAGAACAATTTCTTTAAAGGATATTTCTTCGGGGTCATTATTGCTGTTTTTATCCATTTAGTAGCTTCTTGATACTTTATAATTTTTAACAAATAAGTAACCTTTATTTATGTAAACTTATAATCCCCAAAATAATAGCTCCCAAAGATGCCAAACCTGTAGTAAAACCTAATATTGCTGAAATTGTATTTCCTATACTTTTAGGTTTTACGGGTACAAAAATTTCACTCCCGGGTTTAACGCTCGGATGATTGTTAAAGAAAAGAATTTTACGCGTACCTTTTACTGTTCCGTTTGGATATACAACATAAGCCCCTTTTTTAAACGCGTTTGGAGAGAAGCCGCCTGCATTTAAAACATAAGCCTTGAATGATTTAGACTGACTGTAAACCACGGCACTCGGATACAACACTTCCCCATTTACACGTACTATTTGCTGCTGTTTAGGAATCCTTAATACATCGCCATCTTCCAGCAATAGATCAATCTTTGAACCTGGTGATTTTAAAATTCTTTCAAGATCAATACCTACATAATTGTTTCTGGGCTGTACTTCGTTTGTATTGGTAGAATCCTTATAAGCTCTTTTTAACCAATTCAATCGCTCAGTCCTTTCCTGGGTTATTGCTACTGTGTCCGATCTGTTTTTATCAATTCCTAAAATAGCTGTATTATTTCTTTTTAATGATCCGCCCTGCACATCTGCCGAAGCTGTCAGCCCGCCTGAACGAACTAACAGATCAGATATTTTTTCATTCTTGGTTTGAATAGTATAAGAACCAGGGTACAACACTTCTCCTTCCACCTTTACTGTCCTTTGCTTTTCATATCCTGGCAAACTATATATAGAAACGATGTCAAAAGGCATCAATACAAAATCTATATTAACAAGTTTCAATTGGCTATCTACATTTACACTAAATACTTCTGCAACTTTACTGCTTTTAGATAGTGGGTCAGCGTTATTGATCCTCCTTGCAACTTCAATTCGTTTAGGGCTCGCACCTTCTGCAAATCCACCGGCTTTTAAAATCAGGTCCTCTACTTTCAAGTTTTCAGCAAATGCAAAAACACCTGGCTTTCTAACAGAACCATTAATAGTGATCTGGTATTTATTCCGCAGATCAAATATGGAAGTAATTTCAATAATGTCTTCTCGTTGCAGCTTAACTGTAACTGCTTTGTTTAGCACATCTTTTACATCAAAAGCTATAATCTCGGTACTATTATCAGCTTTCAACCTGGTAATTGTGCCCCTTTCCGTAAAAGCATCTTCTTTTAAACCGGCCGCAGTTTGGATCAACTGCAACAAATCCATCCCATTTTGTAACTCATATTCGCCAGGCCGGAATACAGCACCATTAATAGTAACCCTGTTTTCAAACCTGTTGATGATAGATTGGATAAAATATTTATCTCCCCGTAACGGAATGTAGTTTTTGTAATCAGCTTCCACAACATCTGTCAGCTTGCGCTGCTGGTCACTGATTTGAGAAACTTTTATCCTTGCGGTATAAGCACTATCGGTAAAACCACCGGCATAATCCAAAATAGTTTGTAAATTTTCCCCTGGTAAAACCTCAAACAATGCCGGGATTTTTACCTGGCCTTCCAATTCTACCCTTGTTCTGTAAGTAGGTACACGGATAATGTCCTGGTCCTGCAAACTAATATTGCCTTTTTGATCTCCTTTTACCAAAAAATCATAAACATCCAACTGTCTGATTACGTGGTTATTTCTGATGATTTGAATCTGACGTAAACTACCGGTTTCGCTAGGGCCGCCGGCAGCATATAGGGCATTAAAAACAGTTGCCAAAGATGGCAGCGTATAAGTGCCGGGCTTTTCTAACTGCCCAACCATAATAACTTTTATACTGCGGATATTGCCTAAACTTACCTGCACGTTTGTACCGCGGCCGATAGCATAATTATTCGCTGCTAGTTTACTTTTGATAATAGCGGTAGCGTTTTCAATCGTTTTTCCTGCAACATTTATGATACCAATACCCGGAATATTAATATTGCCTTCGGGAGAAACATCCAATCGCCAGTTAACTAAAGAATTACCGTAAACATTTATATTAAGCTGATCATCAGGACCAAGGATATAATTTACAGGTGTTGCCAGTTTTAAATTTGGCTCAAAAGAAAGGTTTTTATTTGTAAAAAGATCTGCACCAAAAATCTTAGGTTTCAAAATTGAGAATATATCTTTTTGGTTTAAGGTAGTATCAATGCTTTCCGGTTTGTAATTTAAACGCCTGGGGCTTGTTGCATTAGAATCGGCGGAATTAGTTGTTGTTCCTCCATCCTTGGTGCGTATTTCCTGAATACGTGTTTGTAGTTTTTGAATTTGACTGTTAGACATGCCCCGATTTTGGGCTTGCTGAACTAATTCGGCATCACTTAAACCGGAGCTTTGTGCCTTTTGCAACAATTCCCTGAGTTTTTGATCAGAAAGATCATCTACATTAATGGATGAAATATTTTGAAGGGTTTGGGCTGAGGCATTTTTTCTTATCCCAAAACAACAGAAAAGTAAAAGTAAAAATATTAGAAAATTTTGTTTATTCATAGGTTAAAAATTATCAGGGCACGAGCAATATTACCCTAATAAGTAGTATTAATATCTGCAAAATTAACCAAATAATTGTTTTAAGGAAATTTATATAACTGCACCAGGCATCAGGTTATTTCACAAATGAGAACTTTATTTTGATTTTGAAAAACACCGGGACTTTAGCTTAAATTCAAAAAGTTTATGTATAATGCTTCTTTTATCGATATAAAATCTGGATACAAATAACCCTCAGATTTTGGTCAGCTTAAATCCCAATAAGATTTTTTAGTGCTAAAAGAAGCATTGCAGATTTTATTAAAATCTATCAGGCTAATCCTGAAGATATGATTTGATAATCCCATAAATATAATCGTAATGGTTTTCGTTGAGGCCTGGCCATACGCCCAACCAGAAAGACTGGTTCATTATTATGTTGGTATTTGTCAGGTTACCAATAACACGATGATCGATTTTGGCATAAGCTGGCTGTTTCAACAAATTTCCTCCAAACAGGAGCCGCGTTCCTATTTTTTGCTGCTCCAGGTGCTGTACCAGCATATGTCTGTCGTTTGCATCACCTTCCCTTAATGTCAGCAAAAAGCCAAACCAGGAAGGATTGCTTTCCGGAGTGGGTTCGGAAAGGATAAAGATGTCTTCAAATTCCTTCATGCGCTGGTATAAATGCTGATGGTTTTCCCGTCTTTTTTTAATAAACCGATCTGCCTTTTGCAATTGTGAAACACCTAAAGCTGCCTGCATATCGGTTACCTTCAAATTAAAACCAATATGCGAATAGGTATATTTATGATCATATCCGTAGGGCAGGCTTCCTAATTGCTGGGAAAAGCGGCAGCCGCAGGTATTATCTTTACCAGGTTCGCAATAGCAGTCCCGGCCCCAATCGCGGAAGCTTTCTGCAATTTTTGCAAGTATTGGGTTGTTAATCAGTACAGCTCCACCTTCGCCCATGGTAATATGGTGGGCAGGATAGAACGAAAAAGTAGAAATATCACCAAAAGTCCCGGTTTTTTTATCATGGTATGTTGCACCTAAGGCATCACAATTATCTTCTACAACCCACAAATTATATTTTTTTGCAACGCGCATTACTTCATCCAAATTAAATGGATTACCTAATGAATGCGCGATCATAATTACTTTTGTTTTTGGTGATACGGCAAGCTCTATCTGGTCAGCCTGAACATTATGTGTAGCGATCTCCACATCCACAAAAACAGGCACAGCACCAAATTGAACAACCGGGTTAACCGTTGTAGGAAAGCCCGCTGCAACTGTAATTACTTCATCGCCTGGTTTTACGGCACGTCCGCCTAACTTTGGTGAGGTTAAAGCATAAAAAGCAACCAAGTTTGCGGAGGAACCCGAGTTGACCAATAAGCACTTTGGTGCATCAAAGTAAGCTGCAAACTCTTTTTCAAATTGATTGGCAAAACGCCCGGCAGTTAACCAGCCATCAGCCATAGCTTCCATACCCAGCAATAAATCGTCTTCTTCAATAATTTTTCCTGTAACTGGTATATAATCTTTACCAGGTTCGATAAGACCGGAAGTATGGAGTTTGAATTCTAAGTTTCTGATTAAGGTATTTGCCATTGCAATTTTATTTAAGAAATTGTTGTCCAGGATGCTTTATCCCGTGCCTTGCCTACATAAGTTTTAATCTGCCTGATCCTGCTTGCCAGAACATCCTGCTTATTCTTTTCAGCCTGATAACCACTAACTGTAAACTGTACCGTTTCATCAAGATTCAAGATAGGTTTCCAATTTAGCCTGTTTACTGCTTTTGATATATCCAGCTTTAAAAAAGTAGCCTCATGCGGTTTAGGGATATTTGCAGAGACTTCGAATTCGCCCGAACCTTCAGCCTGTTTAATTTTATGTATTAGTTCTTTTACCGGATAATTATTTGCATCGTCCGGGCCAAAGTTCCAACCGCCGGCAAATTTTTTACCTTGTAAAAACAGCATTGCACCCAGGTTTAGATAACCACTTAAAGGTTCGAGCACATGCTGCCAGGGACGGGTTGCATCAGGATTACGCAATACCATCTTTTTGCCGGCATTAACAGCCCGAAAATAATCCGGCACGATCCTGTCTGCTGCCCAATCGCCGCCACCAATTACATTTCCTGCCCGGCCGGATGCTACTGAACAAGTATTTTCCTGATTAAAAAACGAATGGATGTAGGAGGATGTAATTAATTCGGCACAACCCTTAGAAGCACTGTAAGGGTCTTTTCCGCCCATCGGGTCATTTTCCCGATAGCCCCAAATCCATTCTTTATTATCGTAACATTTATCACTGGTAATATTTACTGCTGCTTTTACAGATGATGTTTGACGGACTGCCTCAAAAAAATTCACCACGCCCATCAAGTTTGTTTCAAAAGTTCCTGCCGGATCATCATAAGATAGCAATACCAAGGGCTGCGCAGCCAGATGAAAAGCTATGTCTGGCTGTACTTCTTTGAAATAAGCTTTTAATTTTGCTGCATCCCGTACATCACCTTCATAATGATTAATTTCTTTTGCTAAATTGCAAGTTACAAAATTATCCAGATCCGAAAGTGGAGCCAACGCATATCCATAAACTTCTGCACCAAGTTCTTTCAACCAAATGGCCAGCCACGACCCTTTAAAACCTGTATGCCCGGTCAGCAATACTTTTTTTCCCTGATAACAATTCCAAAAACTCATTTTACCAAACTTTCCATTTAGCCTTGTTCGATACCCAGTCTTCTTCCAGCTCGTGTTTCTCACGTAATGTATCCATTGGCTTCCAAAAACCTTTGTGCTCAAATGCAACCATTTGGCCTTCTGCTGCTATTTTCTCCATGGGTTCACGTTCCCACAACGTGTGGTCTCCTTCGATATAATCAAAAACCTGCGGTTCGCAAACGAAGTACCCGCCGTTGATCCAGGAACCATCGCCTTTTGGCTTTTCCATAAAAGAATGTACTGCTTTATTGTCCAAAATGTTTAAGGCACCAAACCTGCCGGAAGGCTGAACAGCAGTTACGGTACAGTGTTTATTACTTTTTTTGTGGAATTGATAAAGCTCATTGATGTTTACGTCAGCCAAGCCATCACCATAAGTCAACATAAAAGTTTCATCTCCAATATGTTGCTTTATTCTTTTAATCCGCCCGCCGGTCATGGTCTCGTTTCCGGTATCTACCAACGTTATTCTCCAGGGTTCAGCTTGAGAATCGTGAATTTTCAACTCATTATTACTAAGATCAATCGTTACATCAGATTTATGAAGGAAATAATTTGCAAAATACTCTTTAATAATGTAGCCTTTATAACCCAAACAAATTACGAAATCGTTAAAACCATAGGAGGAATAAATTTTCATGATATGCCACAAAATCGGCATACCACCAATTTCTACCATAGGTTTTGGTTTGATTACAGTTTCTTCGGATAAACGGGTCCCTAAACCACCTGCAAGTAGTACAACTTTCATTTCAGCATTTTATTTAGTCAACTGTAAGTTCAACATCATTTGTTAATGGCAAGCTACAGCAAAGCAAGTGTTCATCTTTTTCTAAATTATAATTAGTAGCCTGGCCGGGTATCGAACGTAATTCACCTGATAGCAGTTTCGCTTTACACAATAAGCAATTTCCGGTTTGGCAGGAATAAGACAAATCAATCAAAGCATCCAAACAAGCATCTAAAATTGTTCTTCCTTTTACTACTTCAACGGGATAAAGTTTTCCGGATTTGCTGATTATAACTTTTCTGGTAACAATGCCTTCAAAGTTTTTTGGATCGGCTGCCAAATTAAAGTCTTCTGAAAATATAGTTGCTGCCGCTACACCATGCTCTTCCAATACTGTTTTAACTGATTCTTTAAGCCCAGCCGGACCGCAAATGTAATGAAACGTATCTTGCAGGTCTTTTTCACGGGTTAAAACTTCAATCACTCTTTTAGGGTCAATGCGTCCTTGGACAAGTGTTGGATTGCTTTCCTCAATTACTGGTTTTGTATGAAAATGCCAGACGGTAAAAGTGTTAGGATACTTCTTTTGCAAGGCATTTATCTGGTCATTAAAAATCATGCTTTCATGATTCTGGTTGCCATAAACCAAAGTAACATGTTTAGCTACCTGATGGTGAAGTGCATGTTTAATTATTGACAGTAATGGTGTAATCCCGCTGCCTGCCCCCCATAACACAATGTTGCTGTTTATAGTTATTCCTTGATTTTCTAAAGTAAAACTGCCCATCGGCTCCATTACTTCCACCACATCTCCGATATTTAAACAGTCTGCTATGTGATTGGAAACGATACCGCCAGAAACCCTTTTTACAGTTATATTCAAAGTAGGATCAATTCCGGGAGCTGATGAAAAGGAATATGGCCTGATATATCTGCGGTTGTTAATCTTAAAAATCAAAGTAAGATATTGCCCCGAAAGATACTTTACTTTTTTTAAACCGGGTTGTTTGAAGGCAATTGTAACCGTGTCCCTGGTTTCCCAAACTACTTCTGCAACTTTAAGTGTATAGTGTAGCATTGATAAAACCCTGATTTAAATCCTTATTCTAAAATAATAAATGATTTTTTGATAATTGAACTGCTACTCATCAAGAAAACCCTGCCGACGATACTTCTTCTATTGATATAAATTTAAATTGATAAACTTAAGCAATTATAGGGAAAATTGTTAACAATTTAATTCAGGGACTTAAATTATGCCTGTCCAACGGGACCGCCAAAATTTATTGGTAAAGCAGTTATTTCCTTAATTTTTATTTTTCCGTTGATCGCTTCAAACCGTTCTATATTATCATCTAACGCCATTAACAAGCGTTTGGCATGTTCAGGGGTTAAAATAATACGGCTTTTTACACGCGCCTTGGGTACGCCTGGCATTACCCGAATAAAATCTACTATAAATTCAGAATCAGAATGGGTGATAATGGCTAAATTGGAATAAATCCCTTCAGCCATATCTTCGGATAATTCAATATTTAATGGATTTTCGTTTTTCTCTTCCATAATTGTTCTTTTTTCAGCAAAACCAATACTTCTTTTATCGACTAAAAATCAGGATGCAAACAATTGTAATACTATGAACCCAAATGTGTTTCTACTTTTTTCAAGGCAGAACCGATAATCTGGTGCATGTCGTAATATTTGTACTCGGCCAAACGTCCGCCAAAGATCACTTTATCTTCCTTATCTGCCAATTCTTTATATTTTTTATACGTCTCGTTGTTCAATTGGTCATTGATCGGATAAAAAGGCTCATTGCTTTCGTCCCATTCTGCCGGATGCTCATGCGTGATCACCGTTTTTGGTTGTGTACCAAATTCAAAATGTTTGTGCTCGATGATACGGGTAAAAGGGATTTCGCGCTCCGTATAATTAACCAAAGCGCTGCCCTGGTAATTGTCGGTATCCAAAGTTTGCTGATCAAACCTTAAACTCCGGTACTGCAACTTACCAAACTGGTAATCATAATACTGGTCAATTTTGCCGGTAAAAACGATTTCAGGTGCTAAAGAATTATAGTATTCCTTATTGTCAAAATAGTTTTCGTTAAGCCGTACTTCTGTTCCTTCCAGCAAACCTTCCGTTAGTTTGTTGTAACCGCCGTTTGGGATTCCCTGATATGTATCGTTAAAGTAATTGTTGTCATAAGTAAACCTAACCGGCAATCGTTTGATGATAAAAGCTGGCAGGTCTTTAGCATCACGGCCCCATTGTTTTTCAGTGTAGCCTTTGATTAGTTTCTCATAAATATCAGTTCCAACTAAAGACAAAGCCTGCTCTTCCAGGTTTTGCGGATCTGTAATATTTAAGTCTTTAATCTGATCCGCAATAACTGCTTTTGCTTCGGCAGGCGTTTTTACTTTCCACAATTGGTAAAAAGTATTCATGTTGAAAGGCAAATTGTATAAAACACCTTTGTAATTTGCTACCGGAGTGTTGGTGTAACGGTTAAACTCCACAAAAGAATTTACATAATCCCAGATGCGTTTATCATTGGTATGGAAGATATGTGCCCCGTATTTGTGCACATTGATGCCTTCTACTTTTTCGCAATAAACGTTGCCACCGGCATGGTCTCTTTTATCTATAATCAGGCATTTTTTACCTCTTTTTTTAGCTTCATGTGCAAACACAGCCCCAAACAAACCAGAACCAACAATTAAATAATCGTACATAAACATAACAGATTTTCTATTTTGTAAAAGTGTGCATTTTTAAGATGGTTTCCATGCTGTAATTTCAAATTTTAGTCTTCAATTTCCGGTTTTCAATCAATCCTGACAATGCTTCTTTTATCATGTAAAAATAAAATGGGTTTAATCATGATTTTTAATCAAGCAGCAACTTCTTCAAAAACTGTTGATGCTTCTTTTATCATGCAAAAATCAGGTTGTTTAATAAAGAATTTTTAATCAGGCTGATGCTTCTTTTACCACATAAAAAAGCTCAAGCACCATTACTGATGTTTGAGCTTGATACTTTTTTGCTGTTGAAAAATTTAGGCTTCTACTTCTTCTGATTTTGAAGCTAACAGACGGTCAAATTCTTCCTGAGAACCAACCCGGACATTGTCATAAGCACGTAACCCAGTTCCTGAAGGGATCAGGTGGCCAACAATTACGTTTTCTTTCAATCCAAGCATTTTATCGCGTTTACCAGCAATTGCTGCTTCGTTCAATACTTTGGTTGTTTCCTGGAAGGAAGCAGCCGAAATAAATGATTTTGTACCCAATGATGCTCTGGTAATACCTTGAAGCATTTGGCTTGAAGTAGCTGCGATAGCATCGCGTGCTTCCACTAATTTCAAATCCTTTCGTTTCAACACAGAATTTTCATCCCGCAATTTCCGGACTGAAATAATCTGACCAGGTTTCATATTGTTCGAACTTCCCGGATCAACAACAACTTTTTTATCGTAAATCTCATCATTTTCCATCATGAAATCCCAACGATCCACCGCTTCACGTTCTAAAAAGCGCGTATCGCCGGCATCTTCGATTGTTACTTTCTGCATCATCTGGTGAACGATTACTTCAAAATGCTTATCGTTGATTTTTACACCTTGTAAACGATAAACTTCCTGAATACCATTTACCAAATATTCCTGAACAGCAGCAGGCCCTTTGATTGCCAAAATATCAGCCGGAGAAATAGACCCGTCTGACAAAGGCATACCTGCCTTGATAAAGTCGTTGTCCTGAACCAAAATGTGTTTAGACAGTGGGACCAGATATTTTTTAACCTGGCCATCTTTTGATTCGATAGTGATCTCACGGTTACCTCTTTTGATACCACCTAAAGTAACTACGCCATCAATCTCGGTAACGACAGCAGGATTTGAAGGATTACGGGCTTCGAACAACTCAGTTACCCGCGGCAAACCACCTGTAATATCACGTGTTTTACCTGTAGAGCGAGGAATTTTGGCAATCACCTGTCCGGTTTGTAATTTCTCGCCCTCATCTACTGCAATGTGTGCACCAACCGGAATATTATATCCTTTGATCACATTTTTGCTACTATCAATGATCTGGATAACCGGATTCTTGGTTTTGTCACGGGTATCAATAATTACTTTTTCACGGTGGCCAGTTTGCTCATCCGATTCTTCACGGAAGGTGATGCCTTCCTGAACAGCTTCAAATTGTGTCTTTCCGGCAAATTCAGAAATAATGACAGCATTGTATGGGTCCCATGAACAAATACGGTCTCCTTTAGAAATTTGTGTATTATCTTTAATATATAAGTAAGAACCATAAGGGATATTATTGGTCATAATCACCTTGTTGGTGTCTTTTTCAATAATCCTAAATTCTCCTGAACGGCCTAATACTACGTCAACTTCTCCTTCTTCTGTTTTGTAATGAACTGTTCTTACGTTTTCAAATTCAATAATACCATCAAATTTGGCATTGATCTGAGATTCTGCAGCAATGTTGGAAGCTGTACCTCCTACGTGGAAGGTACGCAGAGTAAGCTGTGTACCCGGCTCACCAATAGATTGTGCTGCAATTACCCCAACTGCTTCACCACGTTGTACACGCTTGCCACTGGCCAGATTACGGCCGTAACATAAAGCACAAACACCTCTTTTTGCTTCACAGGTTAATACCGAACGGATTTCAATACCTTCTAAAGGAGAATTCTCAATTCTTCTGGCAATTTCTTCTGTAATGTCGTTTCCTGCTTCAAGCAACAATTCGTTAGTTAAAGGGTCATAAACATCGCTTAAAGTTGTACGGCCAAGAATACGGTCATAAAGTGGTTCAACAATATCTTCATTATCTTTCAAAGCTGTTGTGTAAATACCTCTTAAAGTACCACAATCTGTTTCGCCAACAATCATATCCTGGGCAACATCATGCAAGCGACGGGTTAGGTAACCGGCATCGGCTGTTTTTAATGCTGTATCAGCCAAACCTTTACGCGCACCGTGAGTAGAAATAAAATATTCCAACACAGATAAACCTTCTTTAAAGTTAGATAAGATTGGATTCTCAATAATTTCACCGCCTGAACCTGATTTTTGAGGTTTGGCCATCAAACCACGCATTCCGCAAAGCTGACGAATCTGCTCTTTAGAACCACGTGCACCGGAATCGAGCATCATATAAACAGAGTTGAAACCTTGGTTATCGTTGGAAAGGATTTCCATCACATTGGCAGTCAACCGATTGTTGATACGAGTCCAGATATCAATAATCTGATTGTAACGCTCATTGTTGGTAATGAAACCCATATTATAGTTGTTCATTACTTCTTCAACTTCTTTTGAAGCCTGGGCAATTAAGGTTACTTTCTCCGCAGGGATGTTTAAATCCTGCAAGTTAAAAGATAATCCTCCACGGAAAGCCATTTGGAAACCAAGCTCTTTGATTTCATCCAAAAATTGGGCAGCACGTGCCATGCCAGTGTTTTTTACAACATCGCCGATAATATCACGTAAAGATTTCTTGGTAAGCAGCTCATTAATGTAACCAACTTCTTCCGGGACATGTTGATTAAATAACACACGTCCAACTGTTGTGTCTATCACTTTATTTACAAACTGCCCATCGCTTTCTTTAACATGAGCTTTTACTTTAATAAAGGCATGCAAATCAATTTTTTTCTCATTGTAAGCAATAATTACTTCTTCTGAAGAATAAAAAGTCAGACCTTCACCTTTTACTATCCTGTCAGCATCAGTTTTACGGCCTTTTGTAATATAATATAAACCTAAAACCATATCCTGGGAAGGAACAGTAATTGGCGTACCATTGGCCGGATTTAAGATATTATGTGAAGCAAGCATCAAAATCTGTGCTTCCAAAATAGCAGCATGTCCAAGTGGAACGTGTACAGCCATCTGGTCACCGTCAAAATCCGCGTTAAAAGCAGTACAGGTTAAAGGGTGAAGCTGAATTGCTTTTCCTTCAATCAGTTTTGGTTGAAAAGATTGGATACCCAAACGATGCAATGTTGGCGCACGGTTTAACAATACCGGGTGGCCTTTCAGTACGTTTTCCAAAATGTCCCAAACAATTGGATCTTTACGGTCAACAATTTTTTTAGCTGATTTTACTGTTTTTACAATACCTCTTTCAATCATCTTGCGGATGATGAACGGTTTAAAAAGCTCGGCAGCCATGTCTTTTGGTAAACCGCACTCATGTAATTTCAAGTTTGGCCCAACAACAATTACAGAACGAGCTGAATAATCAACACGTTTTCCTAATAAATTTTGACGGAAACGGCCTTGTTTACCTTTTAAAATATCAGATAATGATTTTAAAGCACGGTTACCTTCTGTTTTAACCGCATTCACTTTACGCGAATTGTCAAACAAAGAGTCAACTGCTTCCTGTAGCATCCGTTTTTCATTACGCAGGATTACTTCCGGTGCTTTGATCTCGATCAGTCTTTTTAACCTATTATTACGGATAATAACACGGCGATATAAATCATTCAAATCGGAAGTTGCAAAACGGCCACCTTCCAGCGGAACTAACGGACGTAATTCCGGCGGAATAACAGGAACGATTTTAACAATCATCCATTCCGGGTTATTCTCAATCCTGTTTTTTGAATCACGAAAAGCTTCTACAACTTGCAAACGTTTTAAAGCTTCGTTTTTACGTTGTTGGGAAGTTTCATTTGCTGCCTGATGACGAAGGTCATAAGATAATTGATCCAAATCCAGGTTTTTCAACAATTCTTCTAAAGCTTCGGCACCCATCTTAGCAACAAATTTCTGCGGGTCCTTGTCGTCTAAGTATTGGTTTTCTTTCGGAAGAGTATCTAAAATATCCAAATATTCTTCTTCGGTCAGGAAGTCCATTTTAGAAATTCCGTCTGCTTCTTTTATGCCTGGTTTTATTACAACATAGCGCTCATAATAAATAATCAGGTCTAATTTTTTGGTAGGTAAGCCTAATAAATATCCGATCTTATTTGGCAATGAACGGAAATACCATATATGCGCAACAGGAACAACCAAATTGATGTGTCCCATACGTTCCCGACGTACTTTTTTCTCAGTTACTTCAACACCGCAACGATCACAAACGATACCTTTATAACGGATACGCTTATATTTACCGCAATGACATTCGTAATCCTTTACCGGACCAAAAATACGTTCGCAAAATAATCCATCACGCTCAGGTTTATACGTCCGGTAGTTGATGGTTTCCGGTTTCAAAACTTCACCGCTTGAACGTTCGAGAATGGATTCGGGAGAAGCCAGACTGATCGTAATAGTGGTAAAATTACTTTTGATTTTATTATCCTTTTTATACGACATAGTTCTATTTTTAATTTTAAAGGACCGAATGTATAATGCTTCTTTTATCGACAAAAATTGGTATTCTCAATTGTGTTTTTCTAAAAAGCAAAACTTAAATTCTGATTTTTATGTGCTAAAAGAAGCATTGTAAATAAATCGGCCGTGGGTGATAGTTTTAAGTAGGGGTGATAAAACTTGAAATCTTATCACCCCTATTTATCTTTTAGAACTTATTCTAAAGTAATATCCAAACCTAAACCTCTCAATTCATGAACCAATACATTGAAAGATTCCGGAACTGATGGTGTAGGAAGGTTTTCACCTTTAACGATTGCTTCATACGTTTTAGCGCGGCCAATAACATCATCTGACTTAACTGTGAGAATTTCCTGCAAAATATTAGCAGCACCAAATGCTTCCAGTGCCCAAACTTCCATTTCACCAAAACGCTGACCACCAAATTGAGCTTTACCGCCTAATGGCTGTTGTGTAATCAGGGAATATGGTCCGATAGAACGGGCGTGCATTTTATCATCAACCATGTGGCCTAATTTCAACATATAAATTATACCAACTGTTGTTTGCTGATCAAAACGGTCACCCGTCAAACCATTGTACAAGTAAGTTCTGCCAGAGGTTGGAACACCTGCTTTTGCCACCCATTCTTCCACTTCTGAATGTGATGCACCATCAAAAATTGGCGTAGCGAATTTCATTCCCAACTCTTTTCCTGCCCAGCCTAAAACAGTTTCATAAATCTGGCCTAAATTCATCCGGGAAGGTACGCCAAGAGGGTTAAGAACAATATCAACCGGGGTTCCGTCGCTTAGAAACGGCATATCTTCATCACGGACAATACGGGCAACAATACCCTTATTACCATGACGTCCAGCCATTTTATCGCCAACTTTGAGTTTACGCTTTTTAGCAATATAAACTTTAGCCATCTGAACAATACCTGAAGGAAGTTCATCCCCTACGCTGATCGCAAATTTGTCACGACGATAAGCACCCAGTTCTTCATTCACTTTAATGTTAAAGTTATGAAGAAGTAGTTTGATCATATCATTCTTTTCATCGTCCGTAGTCCATTTGGTTGGGTTGATATTATTATAATCCAACTCGACTAAAATCTTTTGGGTAAACTTTACCCCTTTTGCAACAAGCAGTTCTTTGTAAACGTTAAAAACGCCCTGAGAGGTTTTTCCGTTTACAATTTCAAAAAGCTTTTCGATTAAAGCGTTTTTAAGGTCTTTAATGTTTTTGTCGTGCTTGTTATCTAATTTCTCCAGTGCAATTTTTTCTTCAACTTTAGAAGTTTTTTTAGCACGGGAAAATAGTTTGGTATCAATCACAACGCCACTGATAGAAGGAGGGGTTTTTAAGGAAGCGTCTTTTACGTCGCCTGCTTTATCTCCAAAAATTGCGCGTAACAATTTTTCTTCAGGTGAAGGGTCAGATTCTCCTTTTGGAGTGATTTTACCAATTAAAATATCACCTTCTTTTACTTCGGCACCTACCCGTATTATACCATTTTCATCCAAATCTTTTGTAGCTTCTTCAGAAACATTCGGAATATCCGGAGTCAATTCTTCTTCTCCACGTTTAGTGTCCCGAACTTCCAGTTCAAACTCTTCAATATGAAGAGAAGTAAAGATATCCTGGGATACTACACGCTCAGAGATAACGATTGCATCTTCAAAGTTATAACCTTGCCAAGGCATAAAAGCAACTTTAAGGTTTCTGCCTAATGCCAACTCTCCATTTTGTGTTGCATATCCTTCGCAAAGTACCTGACCTTTTTCAACCCGTTGTCCTTTTTTAACAATTGGTTTTAAATTAATAGTTGTACTTTGATTGGTTTTTTTAAATTTAATTAAACGATAAGTTTGTGTGTCGCCTTCAAAAGAAACCAAACGGTCATCGTAATTACGGTCATATTTAATTTTAATCTCGTTGGCATCCACATATTCTACAACCCCATCACCTTCGGCATTAATCAATGTACGAGAATCCTTAGCAACACGGCCTTCCAAACCAGTACCCACAATCGGAGCTTCCGGACGTAAAAGAGGCACTGCCTGACGCTGCATGTTGGAACCCATCAAAGCACGGTTAGCATCATCATGCTCCAGAAAAGGAATCAAAGATGCTGCTATAGACGTAATTTGATTTGGGGCAATATCCATATAATCTAACCTTTCGGGTTCTATTACAGGAAAATCACCTTCAAAACGGGCTTTTACACGTGGGGTTTCAAAATTACCTTTGTCGTCATAGTGCGCATTGGCCTGAGCGATCGTTTTTCCATCCTCATCCTCTGCGGATAAATATATTACAGGCTCGTCAACAGATACTTTACCATTTACAACACGTTTATAAGGGGTTTCAATAAATCCTAAATTATTGATCTTGGCATGTACGCAAAGCGATGAGATCAAACCTATGTTTGGCCCTTCTGGTGTTTCAATTGTGCATAACCGACCATAATGCGTATAATGCACATCACGAACTTCGAATCCAGCACGTTCCCGCGACAAACCGCCTGGCCCAAGCGCTGATAAACGACGCTTATGTGTTATCTCTGCTAATGGATTTGTCTGATCCATAAACTGAGACAACTGGTTTGTACCAAAAAAAGAGTTAATTACAGACGATAAAGTTCTTGCATTAATCAAATCTGTTGGTGTAAATACTTCATTGTCGCGAATGTTCATCCGCTCGCGGATTGTACGCGCCATTCTCGCTAAGCCAACTCCAAATTGTGCATACAACTGCTCACCGACTGTACGAACACGACGGTTGGATAAGTGGTCAATATCATCTACTTCAGCTTTAACATTAATCAACTTGATCAAATATTTTACAATTGCAATAATATCCTGCTTTGTTAAAACTTTGGTTTCATAAGAAGTATCCAACTTCAACTTGCGGTTGATCCTATACCTTCCTACGTCGCCTAAATCATATCTTTTATCTGAGAAAAATAATCGGTCAATAATACCACGGGCTGTTTCCTCATCAGGCGGTTCCGCATTACGCAATTGCCTATATATATGTTCTACCGCTTCCTTTTCAGAATTTGATGTATCTTTTTGTAATGTGTTGTATATAATGGTATAATCACCGCTGGTGGAAGCATCTTCCTTATTCAAGATAATACTCTTTACTCCGGCATCAATGATCATATCAATATGCTCATCTTCTAAAATGGTTTCACGTTCAAGAATGATTTCATTACGGTCAATAGAAACTACTTCACCTGTGTCTTCATCTACAAAATCTTCTACCCATTTCTTTAAAACCCTGGCAGCTAATTTGCGGCCAATAAATTTTTTCAAGCCCGATTTGCTTACTTTAACCTCATCTGCCAATTCAAATAATTCTAAAATATCCTTATCAGAATCATATCCGATTGCACGAAGCAAAGTAGTTACAGGGAATTTTTTTTTCCTGTCGATATAAGCATACATTACGTTATTTACGTCTGTAGCGAATTCAATCCATGACCCTTTAAAAGGAATTACACGGGCTGAATATAACTTTGTTCCATTTGTATGTCGGCTTTGGCCAAAAAACACTCCGGGTGAACGATGAAGCTGAGATACAATAACACGCTCTGCACCATTGATCACAAATGTACCTTTTGGGGTCATATATGGTATAGTTCCCAAATATACATCCTGGACAATTGTCTCGAAGTCTTCGTGTTCTTCATCATTACAAGATAAACGAAGCTTAGCTTTTAACGGAACACTGTAAGTTAATCCACGCTCAATACATTCCTGTATGTCATAACGGGGGGGATCAATAAAGTAATCCAGAAATTCTAAAACGAAAATATTTCTGGAATCGGAAATAGGAAAATTTTCAGCAAAAACTTTAAACAAACCTTCTTTATGGCGATTGTCTGAAGTAGTTTCCAATTGAAAAAATTCCTGGAAAGATTGCAATTGCACATCAAGAAAATCAGGGTAATCAATAACATGCTTACTGGTTGCAAAATTTACTCTTTGATTATTTTTGTTTGTCAAGGGATTGATTTTTTAGTTTATGAATAAACTTTTTACTTGTTTGATTAAAGTTACTTCCTGAACTTCAAACAAAAATGGGTGTGTTATAAACAACAATAGACCCCGGCTAAAAAGCCGGAGTCTTGAAATATGGATAAGAAAAGTTGTGTTATTTAACTTCAACAACAGCTCCCGCGTCTTCCAATTGTTTCTTTAATGATTCAGCTTCTTCTTTAGTAACACCGGTTTTTACTTCTTTCGGTGCACTATCAACCAAGTCTTTAGCTTCTTTCAAGCCCAGACCAGTTAAGTCTTTCACTAATTTTACCACTGCTAATTTAGCGCCACCTGCTTCTTTCAGGATAACATCAAATGCAGTTTTTTCTTCTACAGCAGCAGGTGCATCACCGCCAGCAGCAGGACCTGCAATTGCTACAGCTGCAGCAGCCGGCTCAATACCATATTCATCTTTTAAGATCTGAGCTAACTCGTTAACTTCTTTTACTGTTAAGTTTACCAATTGCTCAGCAAACACTTTTAAATCTGCCATTTTATTTAAAATTTAATTTTAATGCTTTTTGTAATAAATTCAGAACTTTTAGGTGTCTGTTAACCTCTTTCCTGTAACGTTTTGACCAAACCCGCCAATATATTCCCGCCTGATTGAAGGGCTGAAATAACATTTTTAGCAGGAGATTGCAATAAGCCAATAATTTCGCCAACTAACTGTTCCTTAGATTTAAGGTTAACTAATGTATCTAACTGATTATCGCCAATAAAAAATGATGCATCAATATAGGCAACTTTTAAAAGTGGTTTATCACCTGTTCTTCTCAATTCTTTAATCAATTTTGCCGGAGCAGTTGTTGATTTTGAAAACATTACAGATGAAGACCCTTTTAAGGAATCATACATTGGTGTAAAATCTCCTCCGATTGCTTCCACTGCTTTTTTTATCAGTGAATTTTTGGCAACCTGAATTTTGATATCATTTTCAAAACATTTTCTGCGGATACTGTTGACCTTTGCTACAGATAAATTCGAAGTATCAGTAATATAAAAATTACCGTACTCTTTAATTTGCTCTGTAAGTGCGTTAACTACTTCGTATTTTTCTTCTTTATTCATAATTAAATACCTGCTACTGATTTAGTTTCTATTTCTATACCCTTAGACATGGTTGAAGAAAGATGAATACTTTTAAAGTAAGTTCCTTTTGCTGAAGATGGTTTTAATTTTGAAATTATTTGGATAACTTCCATCGCATTGTCAAATATTTTATCAGGAGAAAAAGAAACTTTCCCGATGGAAGCATGAACAATACCTGTTTTATCTACTTTAAAATCAATCTTACCAGCTTTAACTTCTGTCACAGCTTTACCTACTTCGGGCGTTACTGTGCCTGATTTTGGGTTGGGCATCAAGTTACGCGGACCTAAAATACGCCCTAACTTACCTACTTTAGCCATAACACTTGGCATAGTGATAATAATATCAACATCTGTCCAACCGCCTTCAATCTTAGTAATATACTCATCCAAACCTACATAATCTGCGCCTGCTGCTTTAGCTTCTTCTACCTTGTCAGGCGTACACAAAACCAAAACGCGGACAGTTTTACCAGTTCCGTGAGGCAATGTAGCAATACCACGAACCATTTGATTAGCTTTACGTGGATCAACCCCCAAACGAACATCAATATCAACTGATGAATCAAATTTGGTAGTTGTTATATCCTTTACCAAAGAAGCAGCTTCTTGTAAAGAATATAATTTGTTTGCCTCAATCTTGGAAAGTGCTGCTTTTTGGTTTTTTGTTAATCTAGCCACTGTCTTAAATCGAATTTAAATGTTTAATTATTCCAGGGTGTATTACCGTTAACGGTAATCCCCATACTGCGTGCTGTGCCTGCAACCATTTTCATTGCTGATTCAATAGTGAAAGCATTTAGGTCAGTCATTTTATCTTTTGCAATGGTTTGAACCTGATCCCAGGAGATGCTGGAAACTTTTTTACGGTTAGGTTCAGCAGAGCCACCTTTTAAGCCTGATACTTCCAATAATTGAATAGCAACAGGAGGTGTTTTAATGATAAATTCGAATGACTTGTCAACATAAACAGTTATTACAACAGGCAAAACTTTACCTGCTTTATCTTGTGTACGGGCATTAAACTGTTTGCAAAACTCCATGATGTTCACTCCTTTTGCCCCTAACGCAGGACCAATCGGAGGAGATGGATTTGCAGCACCGCCTTTTACCTGTAACTTGATTAGCGCACCAACCTCTTTCATTCTATACTAATTTAATTAAATAACAAATGTTATAATGTGGAAGCAATGTAACATTTAAGCTTTTATATATGTTTATGTAAATGATGGTTATGATCAATCATCACTTGATACTGTTTTTATCTATTCTTTTTCAACTTGCATATAATTAAGTTCTAATGGAGTCCTTCTTCCAAAAATCTTAACCATAACTTTCAACTTTTTCTTCTCCTCATTAACTTCTTCAATCACACCATTAAAACCATTAAAAGGACCGTCCATCACTTTCACATTTTCCCCTGCATAGTAAGGAACACTCATTGTTTCTGCCTGAACTGTCATCTCGTCAACCTTACCTAAGATACGGTTTACTTCTGCCTGGCGTAGTGGTACTGCATTTCCTGCTTTATCACCTAAAAAACCAATTACACTATTAGTGTTTTTAATAATATGTTCCATTTCTCCATCCAAAGCCGCTTCTATTAATACATAACCTGGAAAATAGTTACGTTCCTTTGCAATCTTTTTTCCTTCACGCATTTGATAGTATTTTTCCATTGGAATTAATACCTGCGGGATTTGATGCGCTATTCCTAAACGGTTTACTTCTGCTTCAATGTACTGTTTAACTTTTTTTTCTTTCCCACTAATGGCTCTTACAACATACCACTTCAATTGATCGTTCATGTTCAAATACTATGCAACAGATTTGTAAAAATATTTGAGTAGGTTTCCTACTGATTCATCCATAGCCAAGATGATTAATGCAATAATAATTGCAGCAATCAGTACTAAAACAGCACTATTTTGAAGTTCGCCCCATGTGGGCCAAGTTACTTTTTCGGTCAACTCTATATAAGACTCCTTAACGTATTCAGTTACTTTAGCCATTCTGTTTACTTTTCTCTTTGCACGGGCACAAGGATTCGAACCCTGATCAAAGGTTTTGGAGACCTCTATTCTACCATTGAACTATGCCCGTTTATTATAAGAAAACATAAGCCCGATAGAACAAGCTTATGTTTTCAAATTAACCTTTTGAAATCTTATTTTAAAATTTCAGTAACTTGACCGGCACCTACCGTTCTGCCACCTTCACGGATCGCAAAACGAAGGCCTTTTTCCATTGCGATTGCGTTAATCAGTTTTACTGTAATTGTAACGTTATCACCTGGCATTACCATTTCTACCCCTTCTGCCAATGAAATCTCACCGGTAACGTCAGTAGTTCGGAAATAAAATTGCGGACGGTATTTGTTGAAAAACGGTGTGTGGCGGCCGCCTTCTGCTTTTGACAATACATAAACTTCAGCCTTAAAATCTGTGTGCGGAGTTACAGAACCCGGTTTACAAATAACCATACCACGACGGATAGATTCTTTTTCAATACCACGCAACAACAAACCTACGTTATCACCTGCTTCACCTCTATCCAAAATCTTACGAAACATTTCAACACCAGTAACCGTTGATTTAAGATTTTCCGCACCCATTCCAAGAATGTCAACTTGCTCGCCAGAATTAATTATACCACGCTCGATACGGCCTGTAGCAACAGTACCACGACCTGTAATTGAGAATACATCTTCAACAGGCATAAGGAAAGGTAATTCTGTTAAACGTGGAGGAATAGGAATTTGAGTATCTACTGCATCCATTAACTCCATAATTTTATCAACCCATTTTGGCTCTCCGTTTAAACCGCCTAAAGCTGATCCCTGAATAACAGCAATACTATCGCCCGGATAATCATAAAAAGACAACAATTCGCGGATTTCCATCTCTACTAATTCTAATAATTCCGGATCATCTACCATGTCCACTTTGTTCATAAAAACAACAAGTGAAGGAACACCAACCTGACGGGCTAAAAGAATATGTTCGCGTGTTTGAGGCATTGGGCCGTCAGTTGACGCAACCACAATAATTGCACCGTCCATTTGTGCAGCACCTGTTACCATGTTCTTCACATAATCTGCGTGGCCAGGACAATCAACGTGTGCATAATGACGAAGTGCAGTAGAATATTCTACGTGCGCTGTATTAATAGTAATACCACGTTCTTTTTCTTCAGGGGCAGAGTCAATTGAATCAAAAGACCGGGCTTCTGAAAAGCCTTTATCGGCTAATACTTTTGTAATAGCTGCAGTAAGAGTCGTTTTGCCGTGGTCAACGTGACCTATCGTACCGATATTTAAGTGCGGTTTACTTCGGTCAAATTTTTCTTTTGCCATGATTTTCTATGTTGTTATTAGGTTAATTTTAATTTTTTGTACACAATAATAATTTGAGCCAATGATGGGACTTGAACCCATGACCTCTTCCTTACCAAGGAAGTGCTCTACCGCTGAGCTACATCGGCTTATAATTTACAATTGGCGGTTAAGGATTTACAAATTCGTCAATCATAGCTCGTAACTTTTTGAGCGGAAGACGAGGTTCGAACTCGCGACCTATAGCTTGGAAGGCTATCGCTCTACCAACTGAGCTACTTCCGCTTAAAAAAATTGTGGGGGGAGAAGGATTCGAACCTTCGTAGCCGAAGCAACGGATTTACAGTCCGTCCCATTTGACCGCTCTGGTATCCCCCCTTTAAAAAGAAAAAAAATAACCTTTTCTTCAAGAGCCTCCTATCGGGATCGAACCAATGACCTACTGATTACAAGTCAGTCGCTCTACCAGCTGAGCTAAGGAGGCTTGTTTTAATACTTTGAAAGAACAAATCCGTTTTTATAGTTTTACCCTTTCTAAAACGGAATGCAAATCTACACTTTTTATAATCTCAACAAAACTTTTTATAAAAAAAAGTCGGCAATTTGTTTTACCAACTTTTTAATATATTTTTAGGTTTAAAAAATTATATATCGTTGTTTATTACCTCTTTAAAAGAAGTTTCGTGAGCCCGGACTTTTTGTTTATGTTTTTCTAATTGCTTACGGAGACTTTCTATTGCTAAGTCGGTTGCTTCTTCAAATGTTTTACATTTTTCTTTTGCAAATAATTGGTTTCCAGGAATCAGTAGTTTTATCTCTGAAATTTTATTAGCCTCATCTTCCACTTTTTCTAATTTAAGATAAACTTCACCACTAATAATCTGATCGAAAAACTGATCCAGTTTATTTATTTTTTTTTGAATAAAATCCACCAATTTACTATCAGCGGTAAAATGTATTGCCTGAACTGTAATTGTCATTGTTCCTCCTTTTTTATGCCTTTGGATGGGCTTGTTTATAAATTAGTTTTAATCTTTCTACAGAATTGTGTGTGTAAATTTGCGTGGCACTCAAATTTGCATGTCCCAAAAGTTCTTTTATTGAGTTTAAATCTGCGCCGTTTTTTAAAAGTGACGTTGCAAAGGTATGTCTGAGCAGGTGAGGACTTTTCTTATTTTGAGTGGTGATATAGCCAAGATATTTCTGCACAATTCGGTATATTAATTTCGGATAAGTGTCGCTTCCTGTATCCGTAACGAATAGTTTTAAAGAATTGTTATTAAAATTTTTATCTTTTTTGATCCCCAAATACTGCTTTATCAGTAATAATAATTCTTTGTTCAGCGGAACAATTCGTTCCTTACTTCTTTTACCAATGATTTTTATAGTGTTTTCATACCAGCTAATATCAACTTCTTTTACACTAATCAATTCAGCCAAACGCATACCTGTCCCAAAAAGCATTTCGATCACCAGCTTATCCCGGACACCGGCGAAAGTTTGCTCAAAAATCCCTTCGCTGTCTAATAAAAAACTGATTTTTTCTTCCCTAATAATGATAGGAAGCTTCTTAACCAGCTTCGGGCTTTGAATTTTTGACATAGGGTTATCCTGAATCAACTTTTCACGAACTAAAAAACGGAAATATGTTTTTAACGAAGATATCTTACGTTTAACAGAACGGGGATCAGTTTTGTGGTCAATTAGCAGAACAATCCAGTTGCGGATTAAAAAAACATCGTTAAAAGAAGCACCTTCTTCCGTTTTTACAAAAGCAAAAAACTGAAGCAAATCAGTTTTATAAGCAACTAAAGTATGGTTAGAAAAGCGTTTTTCATGCTGGAGATAAGTGTAAAAATGGTTTAAATGCATAAAAACTATTTGCTTCTTCGTAAAGTTGAAGATACAAATAGTTTTTATACTAAGTTAAGAATAAGATTTCTTACAAAATTTATACGTTATCTGCAAACATATTTTGTTTATAGACGGCATGTTTAACAACATTTCTGCGGGTTACTGATCTTTTTTCGTATGCCTGGCGACTGCGAAGTTCTCTTAAAACTCCGGTTTTTTCAAACTTTTTTTTAAAGCGTTTCAATGCTTTATCTAAAGATTCGCCGTCTTTTATATTGATTATAATCATAATTCCTACAATACCTCCTTTCAGGGAGGGCGAAAATACAAAAAAATTTAATACTAAAATGGAAATCGATCAAATAGGTTTATTTCTTAAAAATCCTTTTAAATTATATCGAAAAAGATTACGATGCTCCTTTTATCCCTATAAAATCTGTGTTTGTGTCCCGTAATCAAAAAAACAAAAAGCTTACTATTTTTGGTGTTAAAAGAAGTATGAAATAAGCTGGGGCATTTCAAACATTTAGAGCCTCTTCAACATTTGTTCCATATATTTTCTATGCTTCTTTTATCACCTAAAAAATGGCAGGCATTTGGTTTTGGTTTATTTAAATCGGTACAAACACCAACTTTTATAGGGTAAAAGAAGCATTGCCACCAATCCTGAGGATACCGAAGGATCTTGTATCAATTTAAACAGGCTCTTACTAAAAAAAATCAGTAAGAAAAATACGGTTCTGTTTTTCGGATCACTTCATCATTTAAAATCGCAATATTCTTTAAATCACTGCTGCTTTTATAATTGCCATGCTGCTTGCGATATTGAATGATCGCATTTATCTGCTTAAAAGTGAGATACGGGTTTCGTTTCAAACCGTCAAAATCACAAGTATTGATGTTGATTTTACTGATTGCTGCCGCATCGATTTCTACCTGTTTTTCTATTTCTGCATACTTGGCCGAATCCAGGCCGTAAACTTCCAGCAATTGTGTTTTGCGATAAAAACCACCCAGCCGATTTCGGTACTTTAAAATCCGGTTAGCAAATGCCGGCCCTATCCCTCTGATTGTGGTCAACTGGGCGGAATCAGCATGGTTAATATCTACCACAACCAGTGGTTTTGATTTGAAAGTTGAAGCCGGGACAAAATTATTTTTACTAAAATTTCGTTCAGGAATATTAATAAAAGGTGCCAAACGTGTATAATCTTCGGCAGTAACGGAGTAAATTTTTTGCAAGTCTTCTTTTTTATAAAACTTCCCACCTTTTGCTTCATAATTTTTAATTACTTTGATCTGCCTTTCTCTCAAACCCAGCTTCTTCCATAATTCATCTGCAAGATTATTGGGATTGAAAGAAAAATATTCAGGCTTTGATTTTATCCTGCTAAAAGAAGCATCGGCCTGGCGTTCGTCCGGATACTTTTTAGGATAATCATATGGCTGCCCTTCTTTTGCTTCGTTCAAAATACGCTGTGCTTCTTTTATCCTTGCAAAATCTATTTGCCCCGGTTTTTTAAACAGTAAATAGATATCCGGTGCGAACAATACAATCAATATTAACGCTGCCAAAACTAACATACCATTCCATTCTTTTTTGGTAATTGCAAAGTAGTTTTTAATAGTAGAAAGCATACAAGGGCAGTTTAGGTTAGAAATTTAAGGATAATTGTGAGATATTTACTCCTCACATCAAATTTTAAAAAACAACTTTGTTCCGGATGAAAGTAATTACCAAAGAAGAATTTGCCAAGGCCACCAAAATCGACAAGCTAAAAATGCCTGGCCTTGCTGCTTTTTTGATGGAAATTATGAAGATTAATGATGTAAACAAACTGTTTGCACAAGCTCAGCCTAAGCAAGGGCCGGAATTTGTGGATGCAATTTTGGAAGGGATGGGCGTTGAAATAGACTTTGACCCTGCTGAGCTAAAAAATATTCCAACCACGGGCGGTTTTGTGGCCATTGCGAATCATCCTTACGGCGGCGTAGAAGGGATGGTTTTGCTGAAAATCCTTTGTATGGTAAGGCCGGATGCCAAGCTGATGGCCAATTTCCTACTGAAGAAAATACCAAATTTGAGCGATTATTTCATAGCTGTAAATCCTTTTGAAAACATTGAGCATTCTTCCAGCATCAGCGGTATCAAAAATACATTGGAACTTTTACGCAATGGCACGCCGATAGGTATTTTTCCTGCGGGAGAGGTTTCTACTTATAAAATTGAAAATCAAGAAGTAACAGATAGGCAATGGCATCCGGTTGTAGGCAAAATTATAGCCAAAGCAAAAGTGCCTGTTGTGCCGGTTTATTTTCATGGCAACAATGGCCTGTTGTTTAATCTCTTGAGCCTGATCCATCCAACCATCAGAACGGCGATGCTCCCTGCTGAACTTTTTAATAAAAAAGGGCACACAATAAAATTACGCATTGGCAAACCGATCCACCTGAACGAAGTTCCATATTCGGGCAATACCACAAAATTGCTTAGCTTCCTTCGTGCCAAAACCTACTCATTAGGCACCGGGCTGGAAGAGGAAAGAAAGATTTTCAACCCAAGAAACATTTTCAAAATAAAAAAAACACCGGAACCGGTTGCTTTGCCGGTAACAGTGGATTTGATTGAAAAGGAAGTAGAAACGCTGAAAGAAAATTACCTGGTCTGGACTGAAAAAAATTATGAAGTTTTTATCGCGCCGCCTTCGCTTTTACCAAATATCATCAAAGAAATTGGCCGTTTGCGGGAAATAACTTTCCGGGAAGTTGGTGAAGGATCAAACAAAAGTTCTGACTTGGATGAGTATGATATTTATTATAACCATTTGTTTATCTGGGATTTTGAAGCTAACTTAATTGTTGGCGCTTATCGGATTGGTAAAGGCGACGAGATTTATTACAGCATGGGCAAAAAAGGTTTTTATACCGCCGAGCTTTTTAAAATCAAAGGTGGTTTTACACCTGTTTTAAAGAAAAGCTTGGAATTGGGGCGTTCTTTTATCCGCAAAGAATATCAGCAAAAACCATTGCCCTTGTTTTTGCTTTGGAAAGGGATTTTGAAATACCTGATCGATAACCCCCGCTACCGTTATCTGATCGGCCCGGTAAGTATCAGCAATAGTTTTTCAAAGTTTTCCAAATCGCTGATTGTGGACTACATCAGCAAAAACCATTTCGACCACGATATGGCCCAGTATGTAAAACCAAGAAAAAAGTTTAAGGTAGATTTTTCCAAGATTGATACTGAGCTTCTTTTAGCAGGGGAAAATTCATTTAAAATTTTAGACAATCTCATTTCGGAAGTAGAAACAAGAAATATGAAGGTCCCGGTTTTGCTGCGCCAATATATTGCGCTCAATGCAAAGATCATTTGTTTTAACATTGATCCTAAATTTTCCGATTGCTTAGATGGATTTTTGGTTTTAGACTTGGAAAAAGTACCGCAGGAAATGCTGGAAAAGTTGGGTAAAAACCTTTAAATTAAAAAAAGTCAATACTTGACAAACCATTTTTTTAGCAGAAAATGTACTATCCAAATTGGCCCGATCAAAATAAATGTCAGTTCCATTTTCAGCGTACTGCTTTTACCTGCCAATTTATAGCTGATCAATCTTACAAGTTCAAATCCCAATAAGATCGATACAAAAGTTAAAATCATTACTTGCTTGTTATCCAGCTCTTGTTTTTCTAAGATGGTGATGAGATAAGTAAAAACCAGTGTTAAAAACAGCATCACGTAAGACAATAAAGGCGACAATTTGGAATAGTAATAAATACTGAAAGCGATGACAAAAGAAGCCCAATTGAAATAACTATTGTACTGACCTAAAAATTGCAAATACGGAAACGGTATCGACCAGCTTAATCCCAACAAACCGAAATAAAGTCCGAAAGCACAAATCCCTTGTATAATCCTGCTATTCAAAGTTAGTGACTTTTCAGAATAGTAATTGAAGTAACGATCCAACTCCCGTTGAGAAACCTCTTTTTTCAACATAAATATTTTTACAATTTAAACTATAAAAAAAGCGGTGAACATGATCACCGCTTTTAAGATTGTTTGTATTGAACTTTTTAAGGTTTATATCGATAAAAGAAGCATTTCAATTTTTAATCATGCTTCTTTTATCGACCTTTTATTTAGCAAAAGCTACTGATCTTGTTTCCCTGATCACGGTTACTTTGATCTGCCCGGGATAAGTCATTTCCGTTTGGATACGGTTAGAAATATCCGCAGCCAAAACTTCCGCCTGCGCATCGGTTATTTTTTCACTTTCAACCACTACCCGCAACTCTCGGCCAGCCTGTATGGCAAAAGTTTTTTCCACACCCGGATAGGAAAGTGCCAGTTGCTCCAAATCTTTCAAACGTTTGATATAACTTTCCACCACTTCACGGCGTGCACCCGGCCGTGCACCCGAAATCGCATCACAAGCCTGGATAATTGGCGAAATGATGGAAGTCATTTCCACTTCATCGTGGTGGGCACCAATGGCGTTGCAAACTTCCGGGTTCTCTTTATATTTCTCCGCTAATTGCATTCCCAAAATCGCATGTGGCAGTTCGGGGTTATCATCAGGCACTTTACCAATATCATGCAGCAAACCCGCACGTTTGGCCATCTTCACATTTAAACCTAATTCTGCTGCCATTGTTGCACAAAAATTTGCTACTTCCCGCGAATGCTGCAACAAATTTTGTCCGTAAGAAGACCGGTAACGCATCCGGCCAACCATCCGGATCAGCTCAGGATGCAAGCCATGAATTCCTAAATCGATTACGGTACGCTCACCTATTTCTACAATTTCTTCTTCAATTTGCTTCCGTGTTTTGGCAACTACTTCTTCAATCCGCGCCGGATGGATCCTTCCGTCAGTCACCAAACGGTGCATCGCTAAACGGGCAATTTCCCTTCTCACCGGATCAAATCCTGATAAAATAATCGCTTCCGGTGTATCGTCCACAATAATTTCAATCCCAGTTGCTGCTTCCAATGCACGGATATTTCGGCCTTCACGGCCAATAATCCGGCCTTTTATTTCATCATTTTCTATGTTGAAAATAGAAACCGTATTTTCTATCGCACTTTCTGTAGCCGTACGCTGGATGGTTTGGATCACAATTTTTTTAGCTTCTTTGGAAGCTGTCATTTTTGCTTCATCCACAATGTCTTTGATCTGGCTCATGGCTTTCGTCCGGGCTTCTTCGCGCAGGTTATCTACCAGTTGATTTTTGGCTTCTTCCGCAGAAAGACCGGCAATTGATTCCAACTGTAGCAAATGCTGCACTTTCAAATGCTCCACTTCTTCCTGCTTTTTAACAGCCGCTTCCGTTTGCTTTTCTAAAGTTTTACGGGAACTTTCCAATTCCTGGTCTTTACGGTTTGCATTTTCCAGCTTTTGGTTTAAAGACTGCTCTTTTTGTTTTAACGAATTCTCCCGCTGGTTGATCGTATTGTTTTTTGTAGTAACCTCCTGGTCATGCTCTGATTTCAATTGCAAAAATTTCTCTTTCGCTTCCAGTAATTTATTCTTTTTTAAAATTTCTGCATTGTTCTCTGCATCTTTCAATATTTTTTTTACTTTGGTTTGCGCCGCCACTTCCTGGTTGGCAAATAATTTTCGCAACAGGAAACGGCCCATTACAATGCCAAGCCCAATGCCCAGCAACAATCCAATGATAATATATAGTACATCCATTTTCAATAGTATTAATTAAATTATATAAACAAAAAACCGTTGTTCAACTTAAGCTTCGTGCAGATAAAACCTTGTTCCATTGATCCTCAGCTTGTGGTTACCAATCCAACAAAACATTACCTAAAAACTTGAAACTTAAATTGAAAAACGGTTAAACCGATGCTTTTTTTACACGATAAATTATGAATTCAAAAAGAAATCGGACAGCATCTGATCCAATTGATAAACTTTTTCGGTAACTTCTGTATCTTCCACCAGTACCTGCTTTTCTGCTTTTAGTGAAGTGGTTGCGTAATGCAAAACACACATTGAAAGCAAATCCTGTTTATCTTTTACTGCATAATTTTCCTGATAATCTTTTATCCGGTCATTGATCAGTTTTGCTGCCCTTCTTATAATTTCCTCTTCTTCCGTGTTTACCTTTAATGGATAAACGCGGTCTGCAATATTTATTTTTATGGAAATATCTCCCATTTAAGCTTATTTCAATTAAGTTGTCACTTTTTTAACAACACAATGCACTTATCAATTTCCCGCACAAATTCGTTAATTTTTTGCTTGATATCAAGGCTTTTTTCATTCGTTTCAGAAAAACTCTTGGCCAGCTTCAATACACGAAGCTTATCCTCCAGTTCCTTATTTTTTTCTTTGCCCGATTCCAACATCGTATTCAACGATTGATTTTCAAATTTTAACAGCTCATTTTCTTCCTGCAAAGCCGAACAAAGTGCAATCAAACGCCCGGTTTTTTCAACAACCTTGACTAATTGTTCGGCAACTACAGACATTTTTTAAATTTATAAAAGATTAAGGGTTTAAAGATAATATTAGTTGGCCATAAACCGCATTCAATCTCAACAGAACCAAATTGTTTTCCTAACTACTTTCGTACTTCCGCTCCTGCTTCTTTTTGCAAATTAAAAACCACTTTTTGCATCGCTGCATCAATTACTTTATCTACGAGCGTTTTTTCTTCATCTTGCAATACAAAACTCAAAGCATAAGATTTTTTTCCTTGAGAGATTTTATCTCCTTTATACACATCAAAAACAGTAATTTCTTTGATGAGTTTACGCTCAGTTTTTAAAGCAGTTTGTTTCAACTGGTTAAAAGTTGTCCGTTCGTCAACCAATAGCGATAAGTCCCGTTTCACAGCCGGAAATTTTGGTATGTCCTGAAAAACAATCTTATTTCTACCTATTTGCTTTAACATTAAATCGAAATCAAAATCAGCATAAAAAACAGGTTGGTCAACGTCTGCTTTTTTCAATTCTTTTTTGGCAACTGCTCCAAATACCACTAAATTTTTACTGCCGGTTTTGTAATTCAAGCCAAAATCCAAAGCACTTCCGGTTGCATCTTCCACAGCAAAATCCCGTATCCCTGCCTTTTGCAGCAACGTGTCCACTGCTGCTTTTAACTGATAAAAACTGACAGGCTGTTCTTTCTGGTTCCATTGTTTAGGCCGGTCATCTCCGCTTAAAAATATCGACAACCGGTGCTTTTCTTCAAATTTATCAGAATACCTGTGGTAAATTTTACCGAATTCATACAGCTTCAAATTTTGATACTTCCGGTTTTGGTTATAACTGATCACTTCCAAACCCGAAAACAACAGCGTTTGCCGCATCACATCCAAATCACTGCTAAATGGGTTTAAAATTTTAACAGCACTTTCTAAATCATCAGCATAAGCAGATTTGGTAAGCGAATTGGCAAGGATCTCATTAAAACCATTAGCTGTCAGCAGGTTAGCAAGCATATTTTGCACTGCATCTTTATCCGGTTTTGCTGCATTGTTTAAAGATGCACAGATTTGCGTAGGGATTTCAATATTATTGTAACCGTAAATCCGCAAAATTTCTTCAATCACATCCACTTCCCGCGTTACATCAACCCGATAGGACGGAATTTCCAGAGAAAGCCCGTCTTCTGTTTCCGCGATAACTTTAATATCCAATGCAATCAGGATCGATTTTATTTCTTCAACAGGAATCGTTTTTCCAATCAACCGGTTGACATGTTTGTAAGAAATTTGCACGATAAAAGAAGCAATAGGCTTTGGATAAAAATCAGAAATTTCCGAAGAAACGGTTCCGCCAGCCAGTTCCTGAATCAGTAAAGCTGCATATTTTAAAGCAAAAACTGTTATCTCCGGATCCGTTCCGCGCTCATAACGGAAGGAAGCATCTGTTTTTAAACTATGGTGTTTGGCCGTTTTACGAACAGAAACAGCATCAAAATAAGCACTTTCCAGAAAAATATTTTTAGTTTGAAGCGAAACGCCCGAATTCATTCCTCCAAAAACACCCGCAATCGTCATCGGTCCTTCGGCATTGCAAATCATTAGGTCATCGGCCGACAGCTTGCGTTCTACACCATCCAAAGTTTTGAAAACCGTTCCTTCGGCACAGGTTTTCACCAAAACTTTATTTCCTTTGATTGTATCCGCATCAAAAGCGTGCATCGGCTGGCCAAGGGAATGCAGCACATAATTGGTTGCGTCCACCACATTATTGATTGGCCGCAAACCGATCACGCCCAACTTTTGCTTCAGCCAACCCGGAGATTCTTTTACTTCTATGCCTGAAATAGTTAAACTGGAATACCTCGGACAGGCGGTTGCATCTAAAACTTCTACCTCAATAGGCAGCACATTATTTTGCACGGTAAAAGAAGCAACATCCGGCAAAATTATATTGGTTTTTAAATAAGCGGCAATATCGCGTGCAGTGCCCAAATGAGAAGCGGCATCGGCGCGGTTTGGTGTCAGGCCGATTTCAAACAAATAATCATCTTCCAGCTTAAAATATTTTTTTGCAGGTGTTCCGATTGTGGCAGAATTATCCAAAACCATAATCCCGGCATGGTCTGTTCCAAGTCCGATCTCATCTTCCGCACAGATCATTCCTTCGGAAACTTCTCCCCTGATCTTTGATTTATTGATCTTAAAAGGCTCGCCGGCGGTTGGATAAACGGTAGTTCCAACGGTGGCAATTACCACTTTTTGTCCGGCTGCCACGTTTGCTGCGCCGCATATAATCTGCAATCCCTCTGCACCTGCGTCCACTTTGGTAATGCGCAAACGATCTGCATTAGGATGTTGCACGCATTCTTTTACGTAGCCGATTACTAACCCTTCCAGTCCGCCTGGTATAGCCAGCACTTTTTCAAGCAGCTCTACTTCCAGGCCGGTCCCTGTTAAAATCTGCGAAATTTCTTCCGGGGTTTGGGTGATGCTGATGTATTGTTTGAGCCAGTTATACGAAATCTTCATGCTTAATTTGGATGAAAAAGCACAAAGATAGGAAAAGCGGGCGGAAAGAGGAAGTTTGAGTGGTGATGATTGAGCGGTGAGCGGGAGAAAGAACGAAGGGGAAAAGCGAGATGAAAACATTACATTTCCGCTCACTCTTCGCTCCTCCCTCACATCAACCCTTCATCAGCAAAACTGAAATATTTTGTATCGGTAAAAATCAAATGATCAGGAACGCCAATATCTAATAGCGTTCCGGCCGTGCGCAATTTTTTAGTCAGGTCGAGATCGGCCTGGCTGGGTTTGAGATTGCCTGAAGGATGATTATGGGTAAGGATGATCGAAGAAGCGTGGTTTTCCAGTGCTGTTTGGAAGATGATTTTCGGATCAGCAATGGTTCCGGCCTGGCCGCCTTTGCTGATTAGATGCTGGGAAAGCACTTTATTAGCACGGTTCAAAAGGATGATCCAGAATTCTTCGTGGTTCAGATCAGCAAAATAACGGTGCATCAGTTGGAAAATATCCTTGCTGCTGCTGATTTTTTCGGCTTGTTTGTGTTCGGTTTCTTTCCTTCTTCTGCCCAGTTCCAGCGCGGCTATAATGGTAACGGCTTTGGCTTCGCCGATACCTTTAAACTTGGAAAGATCGTTTACAGAACCTTTTCCAAGCAGGTTCAGGTCTTCGGAAAAATGATGTAAAATACGTTTACTCAAATCAACTGCCGATTCATTCTGACTGCCGGAACCAATCAGGATCGCAATCAGTTCGGCATCGCTCAAAACCCTTCTGCCTTGTGCTACCAGTTTCTCTCGCGGCCGGTCTTCTTCTGCCCAGGATTTGATGCTAATCTTAGCTTCATAATTTTCCATCCTATAAAAATGAAAATTATTTAATTAAAAAGAAAGAATCGGCACAAAAAAAGAGCATGTGTTTGAACATGCTCTTTTTATCGTATAAAAACTGGTATTGCCTATGCTAACGCGTTAACAAGTTTAGTCAGCTTTGATTTATTGTTGGAGGCTTTGTTTTTATGGATTACATTTTTCTTGGCCAAACGGTCCAGCATAGAAATTACTCTTGGCAACAATTCAGCAGCTTCTGTTTTAACCGTTGTGCTTCTTAATCTTTTAATTGCATTTCTGGTAGTTTTAGCCTGATATCTGTTACGCAAACGCTTTGCAGCATTGGCCCTGATCCTTTTGATCGATGATTTATGATTTGCCATTTTTTAGCGACTAGTCTTTTTTGTATTTAAGGATGCAAATATAACGTGATATTTTTATAAATCAAATCCTATTTTTAATAAATTCTCATTCTGTCAGGATCATTAAGAACCAGTTTAGAATTTGTTCGATATATTTTCTATGCTTCTTTTATTACCTAAAAAATGGCAGGCATTTAATTTTGGTTTATTTAAATTGATACAGACACTAATTTTTATATGGTAAAAGAAGCGTCGCATTAATCCTGGGCATATCGAAGGATCTTGTATAAATTTAAATGGTCCCTAAGTTGAAATCTTATTGTTACTGTTTTTATCGTATCTTTTTAGAATTTTACTTTTGCAACCTGCTTTATCACTTCAACCTAAAACCTTTTTATTGTGCGGAAAAAACTAAAACACCAAATTTCGTTGTGTTGCGTTCTTGCTGTTTTCGCGATTGTATGCTGTGGCTGGGGATTTTTCGGACACAAAACCATCAACCGTTCGGCCGTTTTTATTTTGCCTAAAGGAATGATCGGTTTTTATAAAAACAACATTAATTACCTGAGCGAACATGCTGTTGACCCGGATAAACGCCGTTACATCGACTTGTTGGAAGCACCTCGGCATTTTTTGGATGCAGATTATTATGGTGATTTTCCGTTTGACAGTATTCCGCAGAAATGGAACGATGCAGCCGCCAAATATTCTGCCGATACGCTAAATAAATACGGCACAGTCCCTTGGTCTATCCAACGAAATTATAACCGGTTGGTACAAGCTTTTAAAGACTTGGATTCGATTAAAATCCTGAAATATTCTGCTGATCTAGGCCATTATGTGGCAGATGCACATGTTCCGCTGCACATGACGAGCAATTACAACGGACAAAAAACCAACCAGATAGGCATTCATGCTTTTTGGGAAAGCCGCCTGCCGGAGCTTTATGCAGAACACTATAACTTCTTCGCAGGAAAAGCGGTTTACATTGATGATCCGTTAAAAACTGCCTGGAAAATTTGCCGGACAACTTATAAATGTTTGGATTCTGTTTTGTTGATGGAAAAAAAACTGAGTACTTTCCGGCCTGATCAAAAATATACTTTCGTCAAAAAAAGCAATAAAATGATCCGTAATTACTCTGAAAATTACGCTTCGGCTTATCACAATTTGTTAAACGGGATGGTGGAAAAACAGATGCGCGCTTCTATTTTAGCAGTTGGCAGTTATTGGTTTTCGGCTTGGGTAGATGCCGGGCAGCCAAATTTGAAAGGCATGATCAAACGGGAATTGTCCGCAGAAGAAAAAATGATAGAATCCCTACAGGAATATCGTTTTCAGAACGGGAAGATTTTAGGTCGGGAAGATTTGTGATTTTGTCATTTCGACCGAAGGGAGAAATCTTATTTCAATCATAAAAGATTTAAACCGCTTCGATGAAGATTTCTCCCTTCGGTCGAAATGACAGCAAAAATTGGTTTTCTAAAAAAGTTTACAATGCTTCTTTTATCACCTAAAAACCTTAACCGTTTTTTGGGGTTGATGCGGACCGGCTTCTTATTGCGGCTATAATAGGCGGAATCACAGATACCAAAATTATCAATATAACTACTATCGTAAAATTTCTTTTCACAACCGGAATCCCTCCAAAGAAATAACCCAAAAACAGGAATAAAGCAACCCAGGAAGCACCGCCTATTACATTGTACAAAGTGTATTTGCCTAAGTGCATTTTGCCAACACCGGCCACGAAAGGTGCAACAGTTCTAAAAATCGGCAAAAACCGACTGAAAATTATCGCTTTACCGCCGTGTGTATCAAAAAAGGCTTTGGTTTTAAGATAGTAGTCCAGCTTCAATATCTTGTTTTCCGGTTTGAAAACTTTCGGGCCGAAAAATTTTCCCAATTCGTAGTTCGTGGTGTTTCCGGCAACGGCAGCCGCAATCATTATCAACAATAACAAGTAGATGTTGAGGCCGGAATTGCCATGTGCAACCAACGCGCCGGCAGCAAAAAGCAAAGAATCACCTGGCAAAAAAGGCGTAACCACAAAACCGGTCTCCGCAAAAATGATAAAGAAAAGGATGAGATACGTCCAGCCCTGATATTGCTGCGTAATCCCGATCAGGTGTTTATCAATATGAAGGATGAAATCTATAAGGGTTTTGATAAGTTCCAAAGTGTCAAAATTTTAGTGAATCCAAAAGTAAAAATATAGTGCATAAAAGAAGTATGATCGTAAATTACTTTGTAGCAGGCAGCAGGTTGGTAATTAAGTTTAGTCCGAAAGCAGCGTTTGCAGCCGTTGAACCAACTTGTCCCGCTGCATAAAGTGTATAAATTTTCCCATCAGCAAGTGTTTGTGTGGATAAAGTGGTGAGTGTGGGGGCCGTTGTACCGGTAGAATATGCTTTAAACTCGTATGTACCAGCCGGAACTTCCATAAAACCTCCTGAACTTTTGTAACTTATATTGGTATAACCTTTCACAGCATTTATGGTAACATCTAAAGCCGCGGAATATAGAGATGCATTTACAAAACGGATTTTTGCTTTTCCGATAGCTGGTGGAGTCAGGGTATCCCTGGTTAAAATAGAGGTATAACTGCCTGCCTGGCCGGTAACAAATACAGAATAACTGCTATCCGTATTTAAGGTAATGTAACCCGGATCAAAGTACAACCCCGGCGTTGTGGCCAACGAAATTTGAAAATATTTTGTGCCGGGCGTAACGCTAATATAACCGGACGCACCGGGAAAAGTAATACTTCCGCCGGTTTGCAGGGTATTATTTAAAAAAAAATTAAACGGGGAACTGCCTGTTAAAGCATTAACAACCCTCAGGCGTGAATAATTTGTTGGGGTAACACCTGTTGTATTACAGGAAAAAATAGTCAGGCCAAGCCAAAAAATTATTAATCCCCCAAAAAGAAATTGCAGCTTTTTCATATTGCAAAACTACATCTTTAAAACGGTTGCAGTTTTTAAGGAAATATTAAAATGCTTCTTTTACTGGGTAATTGTTTGTGCCGATAAAGAAGATGAGCCTGTGCCGTTTACTGTTCCGCCGCTCCAAATGGTGTAGATTTTGCCATTGTCCATGCGCACATTTGGCAGGTTCAGCACAATTGTACTGGTCCCGTGGATACGTAAATTCAAATTATAAGTCCCTGCTTTTACTTCGGCATAGCTTCCTACAGAACCAAAACTAACGCTGGACGCAATTATTGGCCCGCTTAGGATATTTAAATCTGCGGAAGAAAACCCGGGCGACATATTTGCAAACCTGATCTTGGCATTTCCGAAAGAAGGGATGCTCAAATCATCTTCTGTAATAACCGTTGTGGTAGCGTTGTTGGCTTCAAACACAAAAAAAGTATAGCTGGAATCCTGGACAATGCGGATCGTATTGGTAGCTAAAAGTTTATTGCTGAGATTATCTTTGATCTGCACGTCTCTCAATCCGGAAGTAAGCGTTCGGTAACCCGTGGTATTGCCGTAAACCAGCGGTACCGTATTTAATTTATTTCCTGTCCAGTATAAGTTCATGGCAGAAGAATTTGCGGCACTATTTACTAAAAGCAAATGGGCATTGCCTAAAATAGTTTCAGTTGCGATATTATTTTTGCAGGAAGAAAAGAGCAGAACCAATGAGCAAAATACAATTAAAACGGCTGTTTTTAGATATTGATTGTACTGTTTCATAAACAAACTGTCTGATTTCCATTTTTGGATACGGGAAAAACTTGTGATTGGTTACAGCATTACAAGTATGTTTTAATAGACAGCCTGTTTAAATTTTATTCAGCTTACTGTCTATACTTCTTTTACCGCATAAAAACCGTTAAACCCTTGTACCTTTTGTACCGGTTCAATGTACACACAGGATTTATAGGCATAAAAGAAGCACTTTAAATTTTTAATGATAAAAAATCAAACAGGCTCAGATATTATTTCTTTTTAATCTACCCTATTATAGATTCACTTTATCAGGGAATTCTTTTTAAAAAGCAAAAGCTCCATTTTCATGGAGCTTTTGCTTTTTAAATTATAACGTAACTTGAAATTTTCAGTTAACGGTTATTTGTTATACGGTTCTTATCGTCATCTTTTCTTCTTAACCCTAATAAACCTAATAAGCCAACAAGACCGAGTAATCCCCATTTTCCGGAATCATCATGATCATTAGTTGTTGTACCTGTGGTTGCGGCAGTAGAATTAGCATTATCTTGTGCCGTAGCGACAGAAGGATAATTCAATAATAAAGCACTGCTTAAAAGAGCAATTCCAAAAACTTTCGTAATCTTTTTCATAATAAATTGTTTTAAGTGTTTAATAGTAAAATTTTTGTTTTTAAGTTAACAAAAACACTTTAACAATTAATATGCCACTAACAACCAAAATTCATACATTCCTTTTTAAAAAAGCTTTAAGTGAATTAAAAAACTATTCAATAGAGTGTCTTTTTGCAGGAAATCAGGCGTAAGAATTCAGCATAACCGGCATAACCAGCATCAGCACATCCTCGTTTTCGTCTCCGCCCTGTGGCAGTAATAAACCAGCCCGGTTTGGGGTTGACATTTCCAGCGAAACTTCTTCACAGCTTAAATTCCGAAGCATTTCGATCAGGAAGCGGGCGTTAAAACCAATTTCCATATCCTCGCCTTCATACTGGCAGTTCAGTTTTTCGTGGGCTTCGTTGGAAAAATCCAGATCTTCCGAAGAAATATTTAGCTCACTTCCGGTAATTTTCAAACGCACTTGATGCGTAGTTTTATTGGCGTAAATAGCTACACGGCTCAAAGAACCTAAAAATGCCAGGCGGTCTAGCATTAATTTATTGGGATTGTTTAACGGGATCACGGCATCATAATCAGGATAACGCTCATCGATCAAACGACAAACCAAATTAATATTGCCAAATTTAAAAAATGCACTGGTGCTATTATATTCCACCGAAACATCCACATCTTCAGAAGGCAGCGATGACTTCAGCAAATTCAGTGCTTTTTTTGGCATGATAAAAGAAGTAGCGGTTTCCGAGTGCGCATCTTTCCGGCGATAACGGACCAGTTTGTGTGCATCTGTAGCTACAAAAGTAAAATGCTGCGGTGAAAGCTGGCAATAAACACCCGTCATGGCCGGACGTAACTCATCATTGCTTACCGCAAAAATGGTTTTGTTGATAGCTTCTGCCAAAACAGATGCCGGCAAACTCACCGAGGAAGCGTTTTCTACCGTTGGGATTTTAGGGAAATCTTCTCCGTTTTCCCCGCTCAGTTTATAATTACCGTCACCGGCTTTTATTTCTACCGCAAAAGTTTTATCATCCACCAAAAACGTAACAGGCTGCTCGGGAAGTGATTTTAAAGTATCCAGCAAAATGCGCGACGGAATAGCAATCCGGCCGTTTTCCTGCGTTTCCACCGGCAAAAAAGTGGTCATGCTGGTCTGCAGGTCAGTGGCGGAAATGGTTAGGTTTCCGTCTTTGATCTGGAACAAAAAATTTTCTAAAATCGGCAAAACGGTGCTGCTGCTCAAAGCCCCGCCCACAGCTTGCAACTGTTTAAGCAAGGTTGATGTAGAAACAATAAATCTCATATAAATTCAAAAATTGATCTACCAAAAGTAGAAATTTTAAGCGGCATACTTTCGCCTACGGAAATATTGTTGAAAAATACCGAATAAAAGAAGTATGGCAAGCGGCAATATCATGTTCAGGATTTGCCAGAAAAGTTTGGCTGATTTGATTTGGGCACGGTCCAGCAGCCTGATCTTTATTTCTTTATTCCGGAGGTTGATCAACCCGGAATCGTCTGTCATGTAATCAGCAATGTTTAACAAAAAGTTTTTGTTGCCATAAGTTTGCTGCGTGTACCGGTCAAACCCCAGCGGGAACGGCGAACCGTCTGCTTCGTTGATTTGGTTTTTAAAAATGTCGCCATCGCTGATGACGATCATTTTAGTGGGTTTACTTTGAGGCAGCACCGCAATTTTTTCGGTAAACCCTGGTGGGATTGGCCGGTTTTTAAAATCAGATTTGAACTTGCCTTCCAACAAAACGCCAACCGTTTTTGGTACGCTGTGGAAATTTTTCGGGTCAGGTTCCTGCTCCACCATTTGCAGCGAAAGCAGGTGCGGCGTATTTATTTTTTGATTGTACGGAGAGGACGCCAGCAATACCGTTTTTTGGATGCCCGGAACAGCAATCGTATCGATGGAACTGATGAATTCGCTACGGATGCCGTCCAGGTTTCTAACGAGCGGATGTTTGGAAACCGGCATCAGAATTGGATAAAACAACCAGGGCAACAGTTGGATTTGCCCCTGCCCTGCTACGTTTCCCACATTGACCGGAATTTGCGCGCAACTGATATCTGCAATCAAATCAAAGTTCAAACGAATGCCGTAACTAAAAAGCTGATCGTCCAAGTTCAGTTGTTTGTTGAAAGCCAGTTGCTCGCCGCCGTGTCCGCGCAAACTGTCCAATTCGGCGGTAACAGGGTCGATTGTCCATAAAATTTTCCCGCCCCTCATTATATATTGGTCGATCTTGAATTTTTCCAGTTCGGTAAAAGGCAGATCAGGCTTCGGCACGATCAGCAAACTCATTTTCTCCAAACTGGAAAAAGGGATGGTTTTTAGATCCACACGGCCAACTTCAAATCCATCTGATAAAGAACGCAAAGCATCGTTCAATTGCAAATCACTCAATTCGTGGTGGCCTTCTGTAAAACCAATTTGCGGTTTGCCGCCGCTTGTTGCTTTTTTTATGGCAGAAGAAAAGGCATATTCCAGGTTCTGGATGGAATTGTTCAGCACTTCTTCGGGAGATAATCCGATCCGCGTTTGCAGCAGCTTAACCGGAATTTGCTTGTTGTTACTTTTTATGATTGCTGCCGGAAAAATAATTTTTTGCGATAAACCACTTTCCGTTTTTACGCTGAGATTGGTTGGTTCGATTCCCTGGTTTTGTAAATCCTGTAAGATTTTTGCCTGTTCATCTGCGTTTGCACCTGCTAACGGATCAACAAATTCTACCTTCAGCCAATTGTGCCCAAATGCATTATAATCAGCCAGCAAATCTCGCGTGGCGCGTTGCAAACGTTTAAATCCAGAAGGAAAATCACCCTGCAAAAAAACAGTTATGGTAACCGGCTTTTGCAAACTGTCCATCAAATTGCGGGTAACCGGCGAAAGTGTAAAACGTTTTTCTGTAGTAAAATCAAACCGGGTGAAAAAGCGGTCCGAAAAAATGTTCAGTAAAAGAAGTATCACCAGCGCAATGGCAACTTGTAACAAGTCTTTTCTTTTGCGGAAACTTACCATTTCCTTCCTCCCAAAACAGTTTTTGTCAGCAATAAAAACAGGCCGATCAAACTTAAAAAATAAACCAGGTCGCGCGTATCCAAAACACCGCGGCTGATGGCCTGGTAATGTTCGTTAATGCCGAAATTTTGTATTTCCGAATTTTGAAAAGACAGTAACCCGCTGAGCGAATCAAATCCGCTGAACAAAAAAAAGCTCATAAAAACAGCAAGCGTAAAGGCAATAATCTGGTTTTTGGTGATGGAGGAAGCAAAAATCCCGATCGCCACGAAACTTCCCCCCAGCAAAAACAAACCAATATACGAACCGATGATTGCGCCAACATCCAGATTGCCAACTGGATTTCCTAATTGAAAAACCGAATAAACGTAAACCAAAGTGGGCAGCAAAGCCAGCAAAACAAGCAGCAAACAAGCTAAATATTTCCCCAAAACAATTTGCCAGTCGGTAATTGGGCGCGTGGCCAATAATTCAAAAGTCCCTTCCTTTTTTTCTTCGGCCAAAGAACGCATAGTAATGGCCGGAATCAGGAACATGAATAAATAGGGTGTGGTGTTGAACAAGCTGCCCAAATCAGCATAACCATAATCCAAAATACTGGTATCGGGGAAAACCCACAGAAACAAGCCCAGCACCAATAAAAAAACGCCGATGGTAACATAAGCAACCAGCGAACTGAGGTAAGAAGTGATTTCTTTTTGAAGAATTGTGAACACCTGATAAATGTGAAAGCCGAAAGTATAGAATTTAACGTAAAGCAAAAAGATTACCGGCAGAAACAGCCTTTATTTTTAGGCGCTAAAAGAAGCATTGGAAAAAATCAGGAATGCGTCAACCGGATAAAAATCTGTTCCAAGGATTGCTGCGGATGTTGCTGATACAAAGCCGGAAGTGCCTCATCTGCCACTATTTTGCCTTTATTGATAATGATAACTTGATCGCAAATGGCTTCCACTTCCTGCATAATATGGGTTGAAAGGATTACCGTTTTGGTTTTGCCGAGTTCTTTGATCAAAGTTCTGATGCCGATTAATTGATTTGGATCCAAGCCGGAAGTTGGTTCATCCAGAATCAAAACTTGTGGATTGTGCAAAACAGCTTGTGCCAGCCCGACACGCTGTTTGTAACCTTTGCTTAATTGTCCGATTTTTTTGCGTTGCTCCAGGCCTAAACCTGTTTGTTCAATTACTTCTGCAATTCTTTTTTCAGGCTGATGGATTTTATGGACCGAAGCTACAAATGCCAATGCTTCTTTTACATACAAATCCTGGTACAAGGCGTTGCTTTCGGGCAGGTAGCCAATTTGCTGGCGCACCTGCAATGCTTCTTTTACCGTATCAAAACCATTGACCGTTGCCGTGCCGGAAGTTTGCGGGATAAAGCACGTCAGTATTTTCATCGTGGTTGATTTCCCTGCGCCATTTGGGCCGAGGAAACCAAGCACTTTTCCGGGTTCTGCGGAGAAGGAAATGGTATCAATGGCTTTTTGTGTGCCATAGGTTTTGGAAAGGTTTTGGACTTGGATGCTCAATTGATATTATTTGATTAGTTAAATTTCACGAATCACTACTCCTTGAGAATTAAGTTCAAGAAAATCGCAATTCTCAAAAAGTGATTCTATTAAACTGATATTTATTCTTATCAATGTTAGCAATTGGTTATTTTTAACATTTCCTGTTTTAATCAGCAGTAATTTACTTGGTTTACCTGTTGTAATGTGGGAATAGTAAAAATCAGAGTCTTTGGTAACAACTACTCGGTTCTCGATATCAGCAATTTTAATGATTGTATTATCAGACGTATCATCACCTTCTGGCAATTGCTTTACATGTATTGCATCGTGGTTTCTTTGATGAAGAACTTCACATACCAAATGTGTAAGTTGTGCATCAACCAAAAACCTCATTCGGAAACAACCGAGTAAGATTTTACCCGAAGTAATTTGGATGCAAAAGCTAAACAAGCCAATATATCCTCATTTTCGAGAGAAGGATAATCTTCTAAAATTTCCTCATAAGTCATTCCCGAAGAAAGTAAATCTAAAATTAATTCTACCGGATACCTTTTGTTACGGATCGTTGGTTTGCCGTGACAGATTTCCTGATTTACGGTGATTCTGCTTAAAAGTTCGTTCTCAATCATGTTTTCTGCTGATTAGATGCTACACAAAACTACATAATGTTCCACACTAAAAATTATCTTTGCCCCCGTTATGAGTAAAAACAACGATGAGCTTTTTAAAAACGTAATCGCCCATGCTAAAGAGTATGGCTTTGTTTTCCAGTCCAGCGAAATATATGATGGATTAAGTGCCGTTTATGATTATGGCCAGTATGGCGCAGAACTGAAAAACAACATCAAAACTTATTGGTGGAAAGCTATGGTACAGTTGAACGAAAATATTGTAGGTATTGATTCTGCTATTTTTATGCACCCAAAAATTTGGGAAGCCAGTGGCCACGTTGCCGGTTTTAACGATCCGATGATTGACAACAAGGATTCTAAAAAACGTTATCGTGCTGATCAATTGCTGGAAGATAAGATTGCGAAATATGATAAAGAAGGCAAAACAGATAAAGCAGAAGCCTTGCAGTTGGCAATGGACGATGCTTTAAAAGTTGAAGATTTTTCCCGCCTAAAAGAACTCATTGAAGAACATGAAATTGCTGATCCGGTTAGCGGAACGCGAAATTGGACTGAAGTTCGCCAATTTAACCTGATGTTCTCCACACAATTTGGTGCGATGGCAGAAGGTTCGGACGAAGTTTATCTACGTCCGGAGACCGCGCAAGGAATTTTTGTCAACTTTTTAAATGTACAGAAGTCCGGACGGATGAAAATCCCTTTTGGTATTGCACAGATTGGCAAAGCTTTTCGTAACGAAGTGATTGCGCGCCAATTTATTTTGCGGATGCGCGAGTTTGAGCAGATGGAAATGCAGTTTTTTATCAAACCAGGAACCGAAATGGAATGGTTTGAACACTGGAAAGCCGTGCGTTTAAAATGGCATCTGGCTTTGGGCAATCAACCCGAAAAATACCGCTTTCACGATCACACCAAACTGGCGCATTATGCCAACGCCGCTACAGATATTGAATTTGAGTTTCCGTTTGGGTTTAAAGAAGTTGAAGGCATCCATAGCCGAACAGATTTTGATCTTTCCCAGCACGAAAAATATTCGGGCAAAAAACTGCGCTTCTTCGATCCGCAGGAAACCGACAAAGAAAAACAAAGTTATGTGCCTTACGTGATTGAAACTTCGATCGGTTTAGACCGCATGTTTTTGCTGACGCTGATTAACGCTTATGAAGAACAGGATTTAAGTGATGGCGATAAAAAAGACAGTCGTGTGGTGTTGAAGTTCCCTCCTGCCCTGGCGCCGATTAAAGCAACCGTGCTTCCTTTGACTAAGAAAGATGGTCTGCCGGAAAAAGCACGCGAAATTATGGATAAGCTGAAACTGGATTTCAACTTACAGTATGACGAAAAGGATTCGATTGGTAAACGTTACCGTCGTCAGGATGCCATCGGAACGCCTTTTTGCATCACTATAGATCACCAGACTTTAGAAGATGATACTGTAACGATACGCCACCGCGATACGATGGTGCAAGAGCGTATTCAGGCTGATGATCTGGAGAAGATTATTGGTGATTTGGTAAGCTGGAAGAAAGTTTTGATGTAAGCAATCTTAATTTTACACCGATAAAAGAAGCATCCCATTAATCAATCCGAACTTGTTATTAATTTATAACACCATGTTTACACATCACGTTTTTTTCTGGTTAAAAGATAAAACCAACGATACAGATAGAGAAGCCTTATTAAAAGGCTTGCAAAGTTTAGCAGCAATCGAACCAAAGATCATGATCCACATTGGCGTTAAAGCCAGCACAAACCGTCCGGTTATTGATACTTCCTATGATTTTTCTTTACTGCTGATCTTCAACAACCTGGAAGAACAGGAAAGTTACCAGGTGCATCCAATACACCAGGAATTTGTGAAAAACTGCCAGCATTTGTGGGAGAAAGTAACTATTTACGATTCGGTGGATGCCGTGTAATGAGATGCTTCTTTTACCGGCTAAAAAACCGCGTTTCGTTAATTGGGGCGCGGTTTTTTTATGGATAAAAGAAGCATCAACCGTTCTGTAGTCTATCGCCGTTAAAATCCCGGTTTAATTGATTATTACTGTTTTATGAATCCGTTGCAACAAACCCCGAAAGCTTCCGTATAAATCTTACACAGTAAAAAGGTAATGAAAAGATCAGATTATTTCTATTCGGTTTTGCTTTTAGGAAATCTTGCTCTGATTGTTTATGGTTTGTTAAATTATTTTTGGATGATGGCAGGTTTATTAGTTTTTTCAAGTACGTTCAGTTTTGTAATGTTCCTAATCCGGACAAATGTAAAATCAATTGCTGCCCAGACAAAGCAGGAAGAGGAGCCGATAGACTTTTATAAAACCGGTACCAGGACTACTTATTACCAAGGCACTTATAACGCTGAAGAGTTGAAACAGGTGAACGCTGCCCGATAACCTACGACATCTCACATCCATTTTAATGCATTATATGGTTTTCTGATTCTATTCAGAAGTAATAGCCCGTTTAAACCTTCAAAATAACCTTTATCTATTTATCTTCGTTTTATTTCCCGCCTTTCAACCTAAAAACAGTTTCCCCCACAAACTTTTTTTAATGCTGTTTTTATCAGGTAAAAATAAGCTTGATATTCATAAATCGTTGTAATTTAGACCGCCAATTTATTGCCTCATGATATCCATTTTTAGTTGTGACAGATAACCTGCTGTTTATTGATACAGAAGCTTCCGGGCTGCCAAAAAAATGGAATTCTCCAACTTCTAAAATTAAAAACTGGCCGTTTTCAGTCCAGGTTTCCTGGCTGGTTTATACAAGCAACGGAGAACTGATCAAGCAGGAAAACCATTTTATCAGTGATGATGATTTTAAGATTACGCCCGCTGCCCAGCAAATCCACGGTATCACGCGCGAATATTTGAAAGAGCATGGCCAGCCCCGGCATGAAGTAATGCAGTTGCTGGCAGAGGATATGCAGCAGTACCAGCCTTTGCTGATCGGCCATTTTATGGAATTGGATTTTCATGTTTTAAGTGCCGATTTTTTTCGTTCCGGTGTAGAAAACCCTGCTTTAAACCTAAACACTTTTTGCACCATGCTGGCCACCAAATATCTTCTCCTTCATCCGCAGAACAAATATTTGCGCCTCGGCGATTTGTACAAACTGCTGTTTGACACACCTTTACTCCACCAGCATGATGCTTTAAATGATGCGGCTGCAACCGCTAAAAGTTTTTTTGAATTGTTCAAAAGAGGTGAAATAGACGAAGATTTTATTTTGCAGCAGCAGTCGCTCAAAAAATACGAGCATCCGTTTAACCGCTTTATAGGCTGGGTTGTTGTACTATTGATACTTCTTTTAGTGGTCATTTTATTTACTTACCGTGGAAATACTTGAATTTCTTAAAAAAGCAGAACCGTTTAATTTACTGCCGGCCGAAGCTTTAGAAAGTACCGCCCAGCAGGTGCAAAAGATTGTTTACAGCAAAGAAACGGTCATTTATCAGCAGGAAATTTCGAAAATGAAAGGCGTGGATATTATTGCCGCCGGCAGTTATGAGTCTTTTATTTATGATAAAATGCACAATAGGCGGCTGGTGGAAAATCATCGGGAAGGCTTTTGCTTTGGCGGCCAATCAATCCTACTCAACCGCAACCGCTCGTTGCGCACCGTAATTGCCAAAGAAGGAACGGTGGTTTATTTTCTCGCCCGAAAAAACTTTAAAGCTCTTTGCCAAACGTTTGAAGCTTTTTTTCAGTTCTTCACCATTGATTTTGGCAGAAGGATGATGAACGAAGAGTTTGCCAGCTTCTTCAAAAACCCGGCTTCATTTGCCGAAAGCCACGGCGCAACAGACCAGATTTATTCTAAAAAAATCATTGATATAGAGCAGCGCAAGATTGTTTCCTGTAGCCAAAATACACCCATCTATCTGGCGGCCGCAAAAATGGCGCAGGCTAAAGTAAGCTGTCTTTTTGTGACCGATGAACAGGAAAAAATAAGTGGTTACGTTACCGATATTACCATCCGCGACAATGTGGTAGCCAGACAAGTGAATGCTGCGGGCCCGATCAGCAGCGTGATGGATAATCCGGTCGTTTCCATCAACGTGCAGGCTTACGTTTATGAAGCCCTGCTGATGATGTTCCGAACTAAAACCCGCTACTTGCTGACGGAGGAAAACGGCGAATATATGGGTTTTCTAAGCCGAAACAAGCTGTTGAGCGAGCAGGCACAATCGCCCTTAGTATTTATCCAATCGGTCAAATCAGCCTCATCGGTAACCGAACTGAAGCAAAAATGGCAGCGTGTGCCGATGTTCGTCATCCAATTGCTGGACCGTGGTGTAAACGCAGAAATCGTGAACCAGGTAATCACTACGATAGCGGATATGATCACGCTGAAAGTAATTGAATCTGTCATTACGGAACTTGGACAACCGCCGGCAAAGTTTGTTTTTATGGCTTTGGGAAGTGAAGGCCGCAAAGAACAATCGTTAAAAACAGACCAGGACAATGCCATTGTTTACGAAGATAAAGCAAATGAACACCGGGAATTGGTGCGCGAATATTTTTTAACTTTTGCAGATATTGTTTCCGAACGGCTGAACACGATTGGTTTTATTTTTTGTACCGGGGGTTTTATGGCCAAAAATCCAAAGTGGACACATTCTTTATCACATTGGAAACACAATTATACTGAATGGATGGAAGAATCTGTTCGGGAAACGATCATCAATTTTTCTACTTTTTTTGATTGCCGTTTTATTTATGGGGAAATTTCGATCATGAACGATTTGAAATCTTTCCTGGACGAAGCCTTGAAAAAGCCGATGGAAAAAGTGTTTTTCCTTATGGCAAACAATGCGTTGCAATACGAGCCGCCGCTTACTTTTTTCAGGAACATCAGGACGATTACCCGTGATAAACAAGAAGTTTTCGACATCAAAAAAGCGATGACACCGATTGTGGACCTGGTGCGGATATATGCTTTAAAAAACCGGATTTTTGAAGTGAACACCGGCGAACGTTTAAAAGCTTTGTACGAAAAAGGCGTTTTTACAGAAACCGAATTGCAGGAACTAACCCAATCCTACTATTTTTTAATGAGCATGCGTTTGAAAAGTCAGGCCAATCAAATTATCCATGATAAATCTGACCCGGATAATTATATCCCTATCGATAAGCTCACTACGATTGAAGAAGCAACCCTGATAGAAATATTCAAGATCATCAAAAATTTCCAGTTGGGGATCAAAGTTCGGTTTACCAATCGATTGTTGAATTAAGACTGATTTAATTTGCTCTTAAATTTTCCCAGCAAGTACAAAATTAAGTCTTACTCAATACCTTAAGAATTTTAGTAGCAAAAGGCAAAAGAAACCTATTGCCATTTACTAACCTTATTGCTATAGGTTGCTTACTTTATTCGCTTGAGGTTATTAAGTTTAGCATTGCTTCCTCAGCCGAGATATACAAAAAAAAATTATATTATTTCATCCCATTAATTACTCCTAATGGATCTTATTTTATGAAGATTTCACTGGACATTGTAGATTTTTTGATGATAGCCCTGGCTCTACAAGGTTTGATCTTGTCTGTATTACTTTTGTTTTCCTCTAAAAAAATCCCCAGCAACCGATGGTTAGCCGCCTTTATTTTTGTAGTTTCGGAATCATTAGTTATGATGGAGATGGATTATTCAGACATTTGGGTAAGTCGTCCATTGCTCCTCGTTATTATGGTTCAGCTAAAAATGGCTTTAGGCCCGCTGATTTATCTTTATGTACGAAGCCTCATTTTTGGAGACAAGAAGTCAAAATGGAAAAGTTATCTTCATTTTGCGCCTCTTTTAATTGATATGAAGCACCAAATTATTTTCTTGCTCTATATTACCGGGGCCTTATCTGTTCCATTTGTTCAAAAACTATATTTTCTTCCACTAACTCAAAGTTTTTTATTTCGTCCAAGCATCTTGGCTGTTCTTCCTGCTTTTATTTCCCTTATTATTTATTCAGGTGTTACTTATAAATTGATTAGTAATTACCTGAATACGGTAAAAATATCAGCCAGTAAACTTGCTGGCATGAAATCGATAAAAAATGTATTGCATTTGGTATTTGCTTTAATTGGAATATGGCTAATTTCCATCATTATCAATACCAACCCGTCAAAAGGGAACGCTCCTTGGCTGCATTGTATCGTATATTTTCCAGCAATTGTATTTATTTACTGGTTGGGTATGTCTGCTTACTTTAAACAAAGCAAGATGTCGGAAAGTGAAGTTTTAGAATATACTGGTAAACCTGTTAAAGTTCATTTTTCTCAGGAAGAGGCAGACCAATACCAGCAGCAATTAATCCGGCTGATGATTGCGGACCGTATTTATTTAAATCCCCTTTTAAAGGTGGATTCCTTAGCTGTTAAGCTCTGTATTCCAGAGAAATCTGTCTCTAATTTACTTAATCAGCATATTGGCAAAAACTTCAACGACTTCGTAAATGAATACCGGGTTGAAGAGGCTAAGAAAAAGTTGTCCGATCATGCCTGCCATCAATTTACGATAGCTGCAATTGCGTTTGATTGCGGCTTTAATTCTCTGGCCACCTTTCAAAGGGTCTTTAAACAATTAACTGGTATTACCCCAAGTCAATACCAAAACAACTCAAAAACGCCTGACTTTTCAATAAATAGTCCTCAAATCAGGATTTGAGTAGGCGGAAATAGTGATTAACAACTTCTTTTGTTCAAGAAAGGAAATTACTGTTAATTAACCTGATTGGATTGAATGAGTTAGAGACAATGAAACGGATACTACTATTATTTTTATTGATTACTGGTTTAACAAGGCAACTAGTTTGTCCGCAATCAGCGAAAATTGATTGGGACGAATGGGGCGTGCCCCATATTACTGCCCATAGTGAAAAGGATTTGTTTTTTGCCCAGGGCTGGGCAGAAATGCAGGCACATGCCAATCTGGTTTTGCAATTATATGGAACAGCGCGCGGTAAGGCAGCTTCTTACTGGGGGCCACAATTTGAAAGCTCTGATATGCTGATACACAATCTTGACTTCCCACACATTGCTTTATCCTACCGAAAAACCCAGAACCCGGAATTAAAACAGATCATACGTTCGTTTACCGATGGAATGAATGCCTATGCCAAAGCTCATCCCGACGCAATTGAAAAAGATAAGCGGGTGGTATTACCTATTACGCCGGACGATGTTAACCTGCAATCATTGTTTGTTTTTGTGACCAGGTTTACCGGCGGCAAGGAGTTAAACCAGGTTGCTGGCTGGCAGGATGTAGGATCAAATGCAATGGCTATCGCAGCTAAAAGATCAGCTTCGGGAAACGCAATGCTGGTTCAGAACCCGCACTTACCCTGGAACGGCGAATATACCTTTTTCGAAACCGAACTTACTCTAAATGGAAACGCAGTCTATGGTGCGCAAACATTAGGCTTTCCCGGAATTGCGATTGGTTTTTAATAAAAACCTGGGTTGGACACATACCAATAATACTTTAGATAATGCTGATAGTTTTGAATTGACCTTAAAAGCTAATGGTTACTTGCTGGATGGAAAAAAACGTGCCTTTAAAACGCGTACCGACACGATATGGATTAGACAGCAAAATGGAAGCCTTTTACCAAAACCTGTAAAATTTTACAGTTCTATTCATGGCCAGGTATTAAAAATGGGCATAAAAAAAGCACTGGCGGTTAAATTGGCAGGGATGGATAGCCCTGATGCTTTGCTGGAATGGTGGAAAATGGCCAATAGCAATAACTTCAACCAGTTTGAGGCTGCTCTAAAAATGCAGCAAATTCCTTTTTGGAACGTAATTTATGCGGACAAGCAGGGCGATATCTTTTACTTGTTTAATGGACTTGTCCCAAGACGGACGTACGGAAGGTTTGAAGATTGGAACCATCTGATTGAAGGAGATTCTTCAAAGAATATTTGGAAGGCATACCTGAGTTATGAGGAACTGCCCAAATTAAAAAATCCAAAATCGGGTTGGCTGCAAAATACCAATGACCCACCTTGGACTGCCACCCTTCCCAGGGAATTGGATAAAAATAATTGTCCCGCTTACATTGCCCCTGATGAAATGCCTTTACGTTCCCAACGTGCGGCTGATATGTTGATAGCCGATAGTAGTATTACTTTTGAACACTTGGTAGATTACAAACAATCAACTCATGTTTTGCTTGCAGACCGGGTACTGGATGATTTGCTTTCAGGCATTGGCAGTACCTCACTACCCATATTACAGGAAGCTAAACAGGTGCTAGGTAAATGGGACCGGAATGCTGACAATAATAGCAGGGGGATGCTGCTCTTTTATGCCTGGGCAATGGCTTTTGGCCCTAATAACGATTACAATTATGCAGTGCGCTGGAACAGGGACAAGCCTAATACAACGCCAAGCGGTTTAAGGGATAAAAAACACGCCTTAGAGCTGCTCGAACAGGTTGCGAAACTAATAAAAACAACATACGGTGATCTTTCCACTACTTGGGGAAGCTATCTACGCTTAAAAAGAAATGGAATTGACCTGTCGGCAAATGGCGCAGATGGTGCGCTGGGCGTGTTTCGTGTGGCTTCTGCACAGCCTCATGGAAAAACTGCAACTGTTACTGCAGGGGATTCATGGGTGGGGATAATTGAATTTGGAAAAAGGGTAAGGGCCAAAGTATTGTTAAGCTATGGAAATTCCTCTCAAAACCAATCTATCCATAATGGCAATCAGTTAAAACTGTTCTCTGAAAAGAAAATGCGGGATGCCTGGTTCTATCCTGAAGAATTAAAGGGCCATATCACTTTTACCGAGGTTAAAAAAGGTGAAACTTTTATCCGGCAATAAATATCTAATCATATCAATTTTATAAACTTCTAAAATATCAAATTATGAAAAAGTATTTAACCTTAACACTGCTCTTTATTTTTTTACAGAATAGATTTTGCAAGGCAGATCCCAAAAGTGAAAGAAGTACAACTTTCTATGAAAACATAACAGACAGCCTTACAGCTTATACCGGAAAATATCAAAAGGACTTTAATGGAACTATGTTTTACCTGGAAATTTCATTAGAGGATGGAGAGTTGATAGGAACACAATTGTGGGATAATCAAAAAATGTCGCTCAAGCATTTGTCGAGAGATAATTTTATTGTATCAGGACTGGATTGGTCGGTTAAATTTACCAGGGACAAAGAGGGGAAAGTTACCCAGGTGCAGGTAATGGGAAAGGATTTATGGACTAAAGTTAACCAGTAACCATGTAATTAACTTTTACCATCCTGATTTTATCAAAACTTCAAAGCGGATAGTTGTTGTCTGTTATGACTAACACAAATCCTTCCAAAGCAAACACAGGCCTTAATAAATCAACCTTATGGGTGATGACGGTTGCCACCGGTTTGGTTGTGGCCAATCTATATTACAGCCAGCCGTTGCTGGATGCTATTGCGCGCACTTACCACGTGAGCAACGGTGCTGCCGGAAACATTGCAATGCTCACACAGATTGGATATGCCACCGGAATGCTTTTTCTGATTCCGCTTGGCGATATGCTGAAACGCAAAAAACTGATCATTGCAGATTTTGGCTTGATTGTTTTAGCCCTGCTCCTGGCCGCTTTTGCACCCAGTTTTACTGTGCTGATGGTTGCCAGTTTTTTGATTGGCTTCACTTCCATCATTCCGCAGCTGATTATCCTAATGGCCGCACATTTATCCAAACCTGAAGAACGCGGAAAAACTGTTGGCCAGGTAATGAGCGGTTTGCTGATCGGGATTTTACTTTCGAGAACGATCAGCGGTTACGTCGGCGCACATTACGGCTGGCAGGTGATGTTTATGATTGCTGCCGGGCTGATGCTTCTTTTATGGGTGATAATTTACTTTTTGTTCCCGGAGATTGAGCCGCAATACAAAGGTACTTATGCTGATTTAATGCGCTCGCTTATTACTTTGATCCGTACAGAACCACTGTTGCGGCTGGCAGCCATTCGCGGATTTTTGTGTTATGCCTGCTTTGGCGCGTTCTGGACAACGCTGATCTTTCTGCTTCGCCAGCCGCAGTTTAATTTGAATAGTCAGGCCGCAGGTTTATTCGGCTTAGTTGGTGCTTTCGGTGCGCTTGGTGCTGCTTTTATGGGCAGGATTAGCGACAAAAGCAATCCTTACACGGTTACAACTTTTTCCATTCTGCTGATCATAATCTCTTATGTCGTATTTTTTGTTTCCGATAGCAGCCTTATCGGTTTGGTTATCGGTGTAATTTTGCTCGATCTTGGCGTTCAGGCCACGCACATTTTCAACCAAACCATGATTTTTACGCTTTCTGCAGAAGCACGCAACCGGCTCAATACTGTTTATATGGTTTCCTACTTTATGGGTGGTGCTTTGGGTACTTTTTTGGCCAGCCACGCCTGGAATACCTGGCACTGGCATGGCGTAACCGTAATTGGACTGGTATTATCGGTTGCAGCATTATTAGTACACTTCCTTTACCGAAAAACTGTACAACTACAGTTGAAGCTAAACTGAACCCAAGCATTTTATCTGCAAGAACCCACTTATATTTTTGCTAAACTTAATTTTTATCAAGATTAGAAACTCTTCTTAACTTGATTTATAAGCTTTTATATTTAAACCGCTTATATTTTCATTCTTTCTGTTTTGAAGCAAAAGCTATGGCACAGTTTTAGGAACAGTAATAACAAGAATGCCGGAAATATGACTACTGAAAATAGTATCCCTGATAAAAGTTCCGAAGAAAAAGATTGGGAAAATCCGCTGGACCCGGAAAAACCCGGGGACAACAGGGATGAAGAACAATTTACCAGGCAGGTAAACGAAGCAAAAAGAAGAAAGAATAATTTAACAGAAAAAGATCACATCGATAAACCCAAAAAGTTAAACGATTAAAATATTAACCATCAAAATATTATGAAAAACAATAATGCTTCTATCCAGAAAATAACTGAAACTTTTGATAAAGAATTAAGGATTTTATTAATGTCAGATTTAAAATCAATAAAAAACAATGTTAAAGGAATTGTTAAAAACATTGATGTTTTAAGTAGTACCCAGCTATTGATTGCTTAATCTTAGTTTTCTCTCAATCAAAAAAACCCTGCCAAAACAAGCAGGGTTTTTTTGTGTATAACCTTTTTTAAATACCGATAAAGAAAAACGGTCTGGGGAAAAAACTTTCAGAAATAATAGCCTGTTTAAAATTTGTTCAATATGTTTTCCATGCTTCTTTTACCCTATAAAAAATGGCAGACATTTGGTTTTGGCTTATTTAAACTGATGCAGACACCAGTTTTTATAGGGTAAAAGAAGCATTGGCATCAATCCTGAGCATACCGAAGGATCTTGTGTAAATTTAAACAGGCCCTAAGATAAACAGAAAATGTTTTTTTAAAGCTCATGCTGTTTTTATCACATAAATCATGGTGTTTAATTTTTGATCGTTGATCTATCTTTTCATTTTCTTTTCGGACGGGATTGCCATTGGTATTCCTGCTTTTACCGGCAAGCCGAAATCAGGCGTTCCGTTTCTATTCCAGGTAAATTTTTGTGCCCTTGGTGACCGGTCTGTACCGCAGCCTTGCCCCGGTTCTGAGTTAGCATGATACAAAATCCAATCTTCCGTACCATCCGGGGATTTGAAAAAAGAATTATGGCCAGGCGCATAAACACCATTCTCCACGGATTGCTTGAACACGGGCTGCGGTGATTTTTTCCACGAGGCGGCATTAAGGAGATTGCTTTTTGCAGAAGCAGTCAACATTCCTAAAGCATAAAAATCTGTCCAGCAACCGCTTGCGGAGTAAACTACGAATATTTTATTGCCATGTTTAAGGTATTGCGGCCCTTCATTTACATCTACATGAGATGGATTGTTCGCATCGTTCAGGTCACCGTTTCTCTCCCATGAAAAAGTTGGTTTGGAGATCATCACCCGCTTTCCGCTTATTGTCCAGGGGTTTTTCATTTTAGCGATGTAAATATTTTGACGGCCGTTCACATCGCCTTCCCATCCGGCCCAAATCATATACAAAGTCCCTTTTTGCTCAAAAACATCACTGTCAATAGCCCATTTATCAGAGGAAGCTGCAGCTACTTTCCCTTTAAAAACCCATTTTCCTTTAAACGGGTCGGAAGAAGCATTTTCTAAAACATACGTTCGGTGATGGTTATTGTTGCCGTCATCTGCCGCAAAATAAGCGTACCATTTTCCTTTGATAAAATGAAACTCAGGCGCCCAAAGCTCTTTAGAATAAGAAGTTCCGGCAGGCGGGACCCATATGATTTTATGTTCCGCATTTTTCAGATCGGCCAGGTTCCTGGTTTTCCACAGCACCAAACTGTCCCGCAAAGTATTGGTGTAATAGTAATAACCGTTTTTGTAAAAGCTGTACGGATCAGCACCGGAAGGCAGCAACGGGTTTGTAAAAGTTTTTACAGGTTTTTGTGCAGAAGAAACCTGAAAAAACAGGGATAAAAACAGTATCAGTAAAAAGCTAATTTTTGTATTCCGTATTTGCATTGTCTTTCGTTTTTTAAACATCATTTCCCCTATTTCAAAAGCTGGTCAAACAATAAAGAAACATAATAAATGGCACCAATCTGCGGATTGCCGTAAGAAGTGAAATAATACTTGTTGAGGATATTAGAACCGCCAACCTTTAAAGTGCATTTTGCAGAAGTGATCTTATAAGATACCTGTGCATCTACCGTTCCAAACGCTGGTACGGTTCCGGTTACGAAAGCTGATTCCCACAGAAACTGGTCTTGCCAGCGATACTGCACATTGGCACCTATATTTTTGTAAATATTACTGCTGTTGATACCCAAATTGTAGCGGTATTCCGGTGTGTTGTATTGACTGATCAAGCCGTTACTGGAATTAGTTAACTTGTTATAAGAAACATTTCCGGTCAAGTTAAATTTATACAACTGGTAATCTGCCCCTATTGCATAGCCGTTCGTTTTAACCTTTGCCGGATTATTTACATAAGTTGTAAAAACCTGGTAGTTAGCTAAACCTGCCGGGTTTCCGGGTGTTGGATTTTGAATGAGGATTTGGTTGGAAATAAAGTTTTTATACTGGTTGTAATAATAATAGGCATCGAGCAAAAGTTTACTGGTTACCAAACCTTTATAACCAATTTCATAGGCCTGAACGCTTTCCGGCTTAAACTTAGTAAATGTGTATTGTTGCAAAACAGCAGGGTTACCGGTTGCGCTAAACTGCTGGAAGCTTTGCAGCGTGTAGCCTTTATTGGTGTTTAGGTTATACTTGTCCACCAATTCGGGCAGGCCGCCGATAATGCGTGTATTTGCCCTCACCAGCAAATCTATATACTGGTTTTGTGTGGTTGGGTTACGGTAACCGGTTTGATAGGAAACACGGATATTATTATTTGGCACAACGGTATAAACACCGGAGATACGCGGCGTAAACTGCCCGTCGAAATTCTGGTTTTTATCGTAACGGATAGAGCCGGTCAGTTTTAACTGATCGTTCAATAACTTCTTTTCGATTTGCGTATAAGCACCTACTTCGCTGATGTTGATACTTCGGGTCAGATCATCAAACAAAGTTCCGTCCGAATGCAACTTGTAAACCCGGTAATTTGCGCCAACTAAAATATCAACTGCATTATTTAACAGTTTAGAAAAGTTGTACATGCCTTCTGCGTTATACAAGTTGGATTTATCATTGAACTTGGCACCACCGCCCGGGCCAATTGTTTTGCTGGTAATTTGATCTTTTAACGTTTGAAAAGCTGCAGAGCCAGGTTGTGGCCGGCCGTTATCTGCAATAGGACGTGCAATCTGCTGTGCAACGGCATCACTTTGCGGACCAGTTAAGCCAACAGGAGTTAACACGAGCGGACTTCCTAAACGGGCACCATTATAAGCCTGTGCAAATTGTGTAAACCAAGTGGTTGATGGTTTCCAGTATTCATTGATTAAAGTGCCCAAAGCTGTGGCATTATAAGCATCGCCTGAGCGTTCCTGCGTGGTATATCCGCGCAAAAAGAAATCAGTGCCCCGCAGTTCCAATTTGTACTGGCCTAAAGTAAAGTTCTTTAAAGAATAACGGTCTGAACCGGTATAAACGGAAGTACCGATACCATAATTTGCCTGGGCAATTGCTTCTAAATTATCATTGAATTTATAATGCAAGGCACCTAAAGTTTTGATGGACTTAGTTGCATAATCTACCAAAGCATTTTCATTATAACCGGTACGCGAAACCGTTTTCCCGTTTAGCAAACCAGCCGTAGCGCCAAAAGTGGTGTTGATTTCATCGCCATAAACGTTTACACCATCATAATTGGGGTCTGTAGTGCGGGTACCGTTTTTTGTGACGGTGTTCAATCGGTCATAATCATTGTAATTCCGGGCTTGCCAATCGTTTGCTTTCAGATAAGAAAAATCAACTTTAAAAGCAAAACGATTGTTAAAAGCTTTGGCATAACGCAAACTGTAATCATTATATACTGATACTTTTTGCTGCACATCGTTTATGTGATTTAAACCTGTTTTAAGCTGAACACTTAAACCTTGGTAGGTAAACGGACTTTTGGAAGTCATCAGCAAAGTCCCATTGATTCCACCAGCGCCATACAAAGCAGAAGATGCGCCGGGCAGCAGTTCAGCGTTGTCCACGTCCAGTTCCGACAGGCCAACAATATTTCCGATAGAAAAATTCAGTCCTGGTGCCTGGTTGTCCATCCCATCCACAAACTGGTTAAAACGCTCGTTGCCGTTGCTGTTGAAACCGCGTGTGTTGATGGATTTGAAAGTTAAGCTTTGTGCGCTCGATTCTACGCCTTTTAAATTGGCCAAAGCATCATAAAAAGAAGGTGCGGCAGCTAACTGAATCGCGGCAGAACTCATCCGCTCGATAGAAACCGGAGATTCTAAAATTCTTTCGGGTGTACGTGAAGCGGCAACTACAACTTCCTGACCTAAAATTCCCTGTTGATTTAATTCAAAGCTGAGGTTTGTGGAAAAGCCTGTAATTTGCTGCTCCAAAGTTTGGTAACCGATGTAAGAAACAACCAAAGTAAAAGGCTTTTGCTTGGTTGTTTTGAAGCTGAAATGACCGGAAGCATCAGTGGAAGTGCCTTGTCCGCCTTTTAAAGATACACTTACGCCAACCAGTTTTTCTTTAGAGCTTTTATCTAAAACAGTACCCGAAATGGTGGTTTGAGCAATAAGTTTTGCCGTCAAAAAAAGAACAAAACCAAGCACACAAACTAAGTTTGTAAAAATTGTCTTCATAAAATTGCAATAATTAAGTTTAGGTTGATTTTTTAAAAACTTTCAGTTAAAAAAGCCTCAGCAAAAAAAGATAAAATTTTTTGCATGTAAAAGAAGTATTTAATAAATAATATAGGTTTTAGACTGATAATAAAGCAGTTGCCGATGCTTCTTTTACCACCTGTTTTTTGGTATGGTTATTTTTGAAGATAGCCAATCATCAGATCAGCGGTTTTTGCGGAAGCTCCTGCTTCGCCCATTTTTTTATCCAAAAGACAGTAATTGTCCAGCATCGTTTTCCGGTAAGGCTGATCGTGCAGCAACCGTTCTAATTCTGTGCTTATCTTTTCCGGCGTACAATCTTGTTGAATCAGTTCTTTTACAATCTCCCGGTCCATAATCAAATTCACCAAAGAAATAAAACGGATTTTGATGACGGCGCGTGCAATGGCAATAGAAATTGGGTTGCCTTTATAAACCACAACTTGCGGCACGTTGAACAAAGCGGTTTCCAGTGTGGCCGTGCCCGATGCTACAATAGCTGCGCTGGCGTGTTCCAGCAGATCGTAAGTTTGGTTGAAGATAACCGGCACCAATTTTTCACCGGTAAAAGAAGCATAATGAACTATATCAAAAGAAGGCGCACCGGCAATCACAAACTGATAATCCGTAAATTGATCCACAACTTGCATCATCTCCGGCAAAATACCTTTCAGTTCCTGTTTCCGGCTTCCGGGCAATAAGGCTACAATTGGTTTTTGGCTGAGCTTATTTTGGCTGAGGAACAACTCATTTTTTTGGTGGATAAAAACAGCATCGAGCAAAGGGTTGCCGATGTAATCCACTTTCATGTCCCAGGACTTGTAAAAATCAACTTCAAAAGGCAGGATGCAGAACATCTTGTCCACCACTTTTTTAATGTTGAGCACCCGCTTCTGGTTCCAGGCCCAAACTTTTGGCGAGATATAATAAAAAACAGGGAAACCTTGTTCTTTACAATAAGCGGCAATTTTTAGGTTGAAACCAGGAAAATCAATCGGAATTACCACATCTGGTTTCCAGGCTGAAATATCTTCCTTACAGCTTTTCATGTTTTTCAGGATTTTGCGGAGGTTTAAAGCAACTTCCACAAAACCCATGTAGGCCATTTCCGCATAGTGTTTCACCAACGTTCCGCCTTCGGCCTGCATCAAATCGCCACCAAAAAAACGAAATTCTGCTTGCGGGTCGCGCGCTTTTAAAGCAGCCATTAAGTTGGCACCATGCAAATCGCCCGAAGCTTCTCCGGCTATCAAATAATATTTCATGCTAACGAAGCTTGATTTTGAAGATAAAAGTGAGCAGCAAAGCAACAAAAGTAACGACAAACAAACCAAGTCCCGTTTTATCAGCGTTGGCTTTGTAAATGAACCTCAAAAGCACGAGGTTGATACCGACCGCAATTAAATACAACACGCCGGGTTTGCCAGCGATCATCAGATTTTTGAACAGGATTTCAGAAAAAAAGTATGCCAGTAAAGGAAGTATCGACCCAAACAGTGCACCTGTAACCATATTATTTTTGACCGGCATCGCCCAAAATTACAAGAATGAAAGAAATATTGATGAATTGGAACAGTTTTAAACTGAACAGTTTTCAAGAGCTAAAATGATCAAAATTCCCAGTTGTTCAATATCGAAATAGCATGATGCGCCGTCATGTCAAATTGAACCGGAACAACAGAAACGTATTGATGTTCCAAAGCCCAAACGTCTGTATCTTCACCATGATCGTTCACTTGGAAAACACCTGTCAGCCAGTAATATTTACGTTTGTGCGGATCTGATCTTTCATCAAATTCTTCCGCCCATTTAGCATTTGCCTGCCGGCAGATTTTAATACCTTTTATTTCTCTGGTCTTCGGGAAGTTCACGTTTAGCAAGGTTGCCTGTGGCAAACCGTGGTTTAAAACCTGTTCGGCAATTTGTTTGATGTATTTTTTTGCAGGAGAAAAATCAGCTTCCAAAGTAAAATCATCCAAAGAAAAACCGATGGAAGGAATGCTTTCGATTGCGCCTTCCACCGCTGCTGACATCGTACCGGAATACAAAACGTTGATGGAATTATTTAAACCGTGATTGATGCCGGAAACGCACAAATCAGGTTTTTTCCCTTGAAAAACTACATTTACGGCAAGCTTCACGCAATCAACCGGCGTTCCGGAACATTTGTACATTTCCACACCTTCGTATAAATCCACCTTATCTAAACGCAAAGGTTTACCAATCGTAATGGCATGTCCCATTCCGGACTGCGGACTATCAGGCGCAACGACAACTACATGGCCGATTTCCTGCATCACTTCAATCAACGCTTTTATGCCGGGTGCGGTTATGCCATCATCGTTTACCACTAAAATAGTTGGTTTTGTTGCTTTTGCCATGCCGCGAAATTATAAATAAGATTTTTATATTTGATAGATGCAGAATACCGAAACTAAAAACAAATACACAGTTAAGGATTATATGCTTTTGGAAGAAGGAGTTCCTTTTCAGTTGATTAATTATGATTTGATTATGTCTCCTTCACCCAATCCATATCACCAAAAAATTTCATTTGAATTGACAATTTTAATGGGTAATTTTTTAAAAGCCACAAATAATAAAGGCTTTGCAGTAGCTGCGCCTATGGATGTTAAATTAGATGACGGTAATGTTTTTCAACCGGATTTTATCTTTATTTCAGCAAGCAGAGTACCTGAAATTATAAAAGACCGGATTGAAGGTGCGCCAGATTTGGTAATAGAGATACTTTCTCCTTCTAACGGTTATTATGATCTCCGCCAGAAGAAGGATATTTATGAGAAATACGGCGTTGCTGAATATATCATCATCGATCCGATGCAGCAAAGTGCAGAAGTTTATGTTTTGAAAGACGGAAAATATGCGTTGGATCAGAAAACGCAAAATATAGGAAGTTTTCATTCAACTGTTTTAAAAGGTTTTTCTGTTGATTTAAAAGAACTTTTTAGCAAAGTTTAAACCCTGAATTTTATGCCCTAAAAGAAGCATAAACCACGTTTTAATTATTTATCTTTTTATGCTGACCGAAACAAAAAACAAATACACGGTAAAAGATTATATGCTTTTGGAAGAAGGTGCGCCTTTTCAGTTGATCAATTACGATTTAGTTATGTCGCCTTCACCCATCATCCTGCATCAAATAATACTGCAAAAATTAGCTTTTAAAATTGCAGAATACTTGGAAAAAACCAATAATAAAGGTTTACTGCTATTTGCACCTATGGATGTTAAATTAGATGACGGAAATATTTTCCAGCCTGATCTTATTTTTATTTCGGAAGAGAGAAAAGAAGATATTGTAAAAGAGCGGATTGAAGGTGCGCCGGATTTAGCAGTTGAAATTTTATCACCTTCTACCGCTTATTACGATTTGAAGCACAAAAAAAGGATGTACGAGCGTTATGGCGTGAAGGAATATGTTGTTATTGATCCGTTGGAAGCGAATGCGGAAATTCACAGATTAACAGATGAGGTTTTTATTCTTGCAGAAACGATTGATATGGAGGATAATTTAACTTTAGAAACAATTGCCGGCTTTTCTGTTCCTTTTAAAAAACTTTTTGAACAATAAAAAAGGAAGCCTGAAAATCAGGCTTCCTCAATTTTTATACAGTAAAAGAAGTATTTACAAACTTTTCAGCCAGCTTACCACTTCGTCGCGGGTTTTGCCGGTTTTGGTTTGCAGCTTGCCCAGCAGTTCATCATCTTTACCTTCTTCGTGGGTTAAATCATCATCGGTTAAATCTCCGTAAGCTTGTTTTACTTTGCCTTTTAACTGGTTCCAGTTACCTTTTAAATCGAGTGCCATAATTGTGTGTTTTTAAGTTTTGTGATAGATAAACAGTGAAAGTTGAATTTGGTTTTTGAATGAAAAAAGGGTGATAAAAGAAGCATTTTAATTTCTCTTATGCTTTTTTTATCAATAATTATGTATTTAAAGCTCCTTCTTTAATTTCTTCCACAACAGCAGGATCAAGCAAGGTAGAAGTATCACCCAAATTTGAAACATCACCTTCTGCAATCTTTCTTAAAATCCGGCGCATGATTTTGCCTGATCTCGTTTTTGGTAAACCAGTTACGAACTGGATTTTATCCGGTTTGGCAATCGGGCCGATGATGCGCGAAACCGTCATGGTGATATCTTTCCGGGTGAGGCTGTCATCGCCGTGCTTATTCGGGCAAACTACAAAAGCATAAACCCCCTGCCCTTTAATTTCATGCGGATAACCAACCACGGCAGATTCTACCACATCGGAGTGCATATTGATGGCGTTTTCTACTTCGGCAGTACCAATGCGATGGCCGGAAACATTCAACACATCATCAACACGACCTGTAATTTTGTAATAACCGTCTTCATCGCGCAGGCAGCCATCGCCGGTAAAATAAAGGTTTTCGTAAGTAGCAAAGTAAGTGGTACGGCAGCGTTCATGATCGCCATAAGTAGTGCGCAACATGCCCGGCCACGGAAACTTAATGCACAAATTTCCGCTGACACCGTTTCCTTCAATTTCTTTTCCGTTTTCATCTACCAAAACCGGCTGAACACCGGGAAGCGGCAACGTAGCATAACCTGGTTTGGTAGGCGTAACGCCTGCAATTGGCGAAATCATTAGCCCGCCATTTTCTGTTTGCCACCAGGTATCAACAATCGGACATTTGTTGTGGCCAACTTTATCATCAAACCAATGCCAGGCTTCTTCGTTGATCGGTTCACCTACAGAACCTAATTTGGTTAAAGAACTTAAATCTTTGCCTTTTAAAGGTTTATCACCATAACTCATTAACGAGCGGATAGCAGTTGGTGCAGTGTATAAAATATTGACTTTAAACTTATCTACAATGTCCCACAAACGACCTGCATCCGGCCAGGTTGGGATGCCTTCAAACATCAGCGCAGTTGCACCTTGGGAAAGCGGACCGTAAACGATGTAAGAATGCCCGGTGATCCAGCCAATATCAGCTGTACAAAAATGCACTTCGCCGGTTTGGTACTGAAAAACGTTGGCAAAAGTATAACCGGTGTAAACCATGTAGCCGCCGCAAGTGTGCACCACGCCTTTTGGTTTTCCGGTTGAGCCGGAGGTATAAAGAATGAAAAGCATATCTTCTGCATCCATTTCCACGGACGGGAAGTCCGTAAGACCGTTGGTTTCTACCTTGCGCACTTCATCTTCCCACCAAACATCGCGGCCTTTTAACATCGAAACTGGTGTGCGGCTACGGGTCAAAACGATTACTCTCTTTACTGATTTACATTGAACCAGCGCATCATCTATTACAGATTTCATTGGCGTTTCTTTGTTGCCGCGAAAACCGCCATCGGAAGTAATGACCAAATTACAGGTTGCATCGATGATGCGATCAGCAATGGATTGTGCCGAAAATCCGCCAAAAACAACCGAATGTATAGCACCGATGCGTGCGCAAGCCAAAACGGCAATGGCCAGCTCAGGAACCATTGGCATGTAAATACAAATCCGGTCGCCTTTTTTAGCACCATTATTTTGGAGTACGTGCGCAAACTGACAAACTTTTTGATGCAGCTGTTTGTACGATAAAGTGCGATGATGTTCTTCGGGATCATTTGGTTCCCAGATGATTGCCGGCTGATCGCCTAAAGTATCTAAATGCCGGTCTAAGCAGTTTTCTGTAATATTTAGTTTCGCTCCCGAGAACCATTTGATCTTAGGTTCTTTAAAGTTCCATTCCAGTACAGTATCCCATTTTTTTCGCCATAAAAAATTGTCGGCAATTTCTGCCCAAAACTTTTCCGGTTCATTTACACTATATTGATAAACGTTTTGATATTCTTCAAAAGATTTTATTTGCAGGTTCATTGGGTTGATTATTGTGCCTTCTCGCTGTAAAACTATAAATTCTGCTTTTGAGTAAGCTGATCCAGTTTATAATTATTTCGTTACGGTGCCAACAGGCCAGAAGTCCCGGCCGTAAACTTCATTCAGCAAAGTTGCAGCACCGGTATAAATAGCAGAAAATCCGCAGATCAACCCTTCATATCCGGCCAGATGCGTGATAGATTTATTACCGGTTGCATCACCGGCTGCAAGCAGAAAGAATAGGATAGTTAAGGTTGCAAAAACAAACTGCAAAGCACGGTTGATTCTCAAAGTTCCGATAAACAGCAACCCGGTAAAAATCCCCCACATTACCAGATAGGATGCCATTGCGGTTTCTGAAGCTGCCGGAACCCAGCCTAATTTTGGCATTACGATCAGGCCAACAAGCGTTAACCAGAAAAATCCGTAGGAAATAAAAGCCGTCATCCCGAAGGTATTGTTCTTTTTTGATTCTAAGATTCCGGCGATTACCTGTGCTGTTCCGCCATAAAAAATTCCCATAGCCAGGATCATGGAGTTGATTTCAAAAAAACCGGCATTGTGCAGGTTTAGTAAAACGGTAGTCATGCCGAAGCCAAATAAGCCAAGCGGGCCAGGATTGGCAGAAGAATCTTTCATTACGAACTCGTTGATTTCTTTCATTACAATAAATTGTTTAAGTTGATATTTTGGTTAATTAGGTTATAATTGAGTTGGTTAATTTAAGGATTTCAATTAATATCCTAAGAGCCTGTTTAAATTTATATCAGAAAAATCCATTTGCTTCTTTTAGGCATATAAATTTTGTGTTTGCATTCTATACGGATACAAAAAGCATGAAAACTTGATAGTTTTCAGGTGATAAAAGAAGCATAGAAAATAAACTGAATAAAATTTGAACTGGCTCTAAAGCTATGTGATCATTTTTTAAATTATCCGCCAGCCAAAAGACTTGTTTAAACTAAAACACTGATGCTTCTTTTAGCAGGTAAAATATTATCAAAACTAAATTGAATCTCCTATTGGATTTTTTATACTAAATGCTGATATTTGCAAACTCTTTTTTAGGAGAAGGTATAACAAAATATTAATCATGTCCAGAATTTGCGATTTAACCGGTAAAACTTCTATGAACGGATTCAGCGTTTCCAACTCGAACGCCAAGACCAAACGTAAGTTTCACCCAAACCTGAAACTGAAAAAGTTCTTCATCCCCGAAGAAGATAAATGGATCACTTTAAAAGTTTCCACTTCGGCAATCAAAACGATCAACAAGAACGGAATTTCCGCTTGTATCAGTAAATTTGTTAAAAAAGGATATATTTAAATAGAGTTGCAGGTTTCCTGTTATCAGTTGTCTGTTTATAGCTGCAACTGGCAACTGGCAACCCACAACCTACAACCCCAAATATTATGGCAAAAAAAGGCAACAGGGTTCAGGTGATATTAGAATGTACAGAGCATAAAACCAGCGGAATGCCGGGCATGTCTCGTTACATCACCACCAAGAACAAAAGAAATACAACAGAAAGACTGGAACTAAAGAAATTTAACCCGGTTTTGAGAAAAGTAACTGTACACAAAGAAATTAAATAATCCGGTTGCGGGTTAAAAGTTGTCGGTTGCCTGTTTCGGGCTACAACTGACAACTGGAAACTGACAACTGACAACTTAAAAACACAATGGCAAAGAAAGTAGTTGCAACCCTGAAAACCGGAAAAGGCAAAGAATATTCCAAGGTGATCACAATGATAAAATCGCCTAAAACCGGTGCTTATTCTTTTAAAGAAACTATGGCACACAACGACCACATTAAAGATGCAATTGCTGTGGCGAAGGCTGCTGCCAACCAATAAACAATTCTTTAAAAAATAAGAAAGCCGTTCCGATTTTACCGGAAGGGCTTTTTTTGTTATATAAATTTATGCCGTAAAAGAAGCATTTTGTTTTTACTGCTTTACTTTAGAATAAGCTGATGGGATTATTTGATTTTTTTAAGAAGAAAGAAAACACGGTTACAGAGCAGCAGGACCTGGAGAAAGGCCTGGAAAAAACCAAAGACAATTTAATTTCCAGACTTACCAAAGCCGTAGCCGGAAAATCTACCGTTGACGAAGAAGTGTTGGATAATCTGGAAGAAATCCTTGTTACTTCTGATGTTGGCGTGGCAACAACACTAAAAATCATTAAAAAGATTGAAGAACGTGTTGCCCGTGATAAATACCTAAACACAACAGAACTAAACGGGATTTTGAAGGAAGAAATCCAAGAGTTATTAGCCGAAAACAACAGCAACGACTTCCACAATTTTGAATACGGCAACCATAAGCCGTATGTTATTATGGTAGTTGGCGTAAACGGCGTTGGTAAAACAACAACTATAGGCAAGCTGGCGCATAAGTTAAAACAAGCTGGCAGTAAAGTAGTTATTGGCGCTGCGGATACTTTTCGTGCGGCAGCTGTTTCGCAAATCCAGCTTTGGGGAGAGCGCGTTGGTGTTCGGGTAGTTGCGCAGGCGATGGGTTCTGATCCGGCTTCTGTAGCTTACGATACCGTGAAATCTGCTGTTTCCAATGATGATGATGTAGTGATTATTGATACAGCTGGCCGTTTACATAACAAAGTTGGTTTGATGAACGAGCTTACCAAGATCAAAAATGTAATGCAAAAGGTAATCCCCAATGCACCACATGAAATTTTGTTGGTGCTGGATGCTTCTACCGGACAAAATGCTATTGAACAATGCAAACAGTTTACCCAGGCAACAGATGTAAATGCTTTGGCTTTAACTAAACTGGATGGCACAGCAAAAGGCGGCGTAGTGATCGGGATTTCCGATCAGTTTAAAATTCCGGTAAAATATATTGGCGTTGGCGAAGCTAAAGATCAGTTGCAGTTATTTGACCGGAAAGCGTTTGTGGAGGGTTTATTTAAAAATACTTGATTACACTGATTTTTTAGATGATTACACAGATTATGCCTGGTTAATAAACATGGAAGATGATACACTAACAGGAAAAATAATTGGTTGTTGTTTTGAAGTACACCGCGGATTAGGTCCGGGATTTATCGAAAAGATTTATGCTAAATCATTACAAGTTCAGCTAAAAACTGAAGGTTTAAACTTTGAAGTAGAAAAAGAATTTAACGTTTATTTTCTGGAGCAATCCGTTGGGAAATTCAGATGTGATTTATTTATCGAAAACAAGGTTATTGTAGAACTTAAATCAGTAACGGGTTATCTGCCAAAACTCTTTCATAGTCAATTATTGTCATATTTAAAAGCAAGTAAAATTAAAACCGGCTTGTTAATTAACTTTGGCAATACAAGTTGTGAAGTGAAACGGCTATCAGTTTAATTATAAAAGGGGATCTGTGAAATCAACATAAAAAAATCAATTAAATCAAAACAATGTAGTATCATGGAAAGCATCATCATTCATTCCAGTAATAAAAAAGACTTGGATCTATTACAATACCTTGCACAAAAAATGGGACTTGAAACGCAAGTTCTGTCTCAATCGGCTAAAGAAGATATAGCGATGATGAAAGCAATCCATGAAAACGATCCGGCAGAAAACTTAAACTTTGAAGATGCTTTAGCTTACTATCAAACGTTGGATAAAGCAAAATAGGTGCAGGTAATTTATAACAAAAAGTTTCTGAAAGATTTAGCTTCACTATCATCCCGACAAAGGATTAAAGTAGAAAAATTGGTTTTTGAGGAAATTCCTGCTTTTAAACTTTTATCAGAAATACATAATTTAAAAAAACTTCAGGGTTACCAATTGTACTATCGTATCAAGGTTGGGGATTACAGGATTGGTTTAAAGTTTGAAAACCAATTATTAACATTTGAACGGGTATTGCATAGAAAAGACATTTACAATTTGTTCCCTTAATTCCAGAATTTTTGAAAACAAAAAATATTCATCACAAATCTGTGAAATCATATTAGAATCAGTGAAATCCAAACAAATAAAATCTATAAAATCAGTTAAACCACGCATAAACGTAGTTACTTTAGGTTGTTCTAAAAATATATACGATTCTGAAATATTAATGGGACAGCTTAAAGGCAACCATTTAGATGTAGTGCATGAAAGCGAAAAAGTCGGTCGTAACGATATTGTGGTGATCAACACCTGTGGCTTTATCGATAATGCCAAGCAGGAATCCATAGATACAATCCTTCAATACAGCGATTTAAAGGCGCAGGGGAAAGTTGGAAAAGTAATTGTAACCGGATGCCTTTCCGAGCGTTACAAACCTGAACTGGAAGCAGAAATCACGAATGTTGATGCTTTTTTTGGCACCAATAATTTACAGGAATTGTTACAAAACCTAGGTGCAGACTATAAACACGAATTGATCGGCGAGCGTTTGCTCACCACGCCTTCGCATTTTGCTTATTTCAAAATTGCCGAAGGCTGCAACCGCCCCTGCTCCTTTTGTGCCATTCCGCTGATGCGCGGCAAACATGTTTCTACACCAATGGACGAGCTTGTTTTACAGGCAAAAAAAATAGCTGCAAAAGGAACGAAAGAACTGATCATGATTGCGCAGGACCTGACTTATTACGGATTGGATTTGTACGGAAAGCGTAACTTGGACGAACTTTTAAGAAGAATTTCTGACGTGGAAGGCATTGAGTGGATTCGTTTGCAATATGCTTATCCTTCCGGCTTTCCAATGGAAATCTTGGATGTGATGAACGAGCGGAGCAATATTTGCAATTACCTCGACATGCCTTTGCAACACATTACAGATAACATGTTGAAGTCGATGCGCCGCGGTATCACCAAGCAAAAAACGATTGATGTGGTTAATCAAATCCGTGATAAAGTTCCTGGAATTGCTTTGCGTACCACTTTAATTACCGGTTACCCAGGCGAAACCCAGCAGGATTTTGAGGAAATGCAGCAATGGGTGATGGATACCAAGTTTGACCGTTTAGGTTGTTTTACTTATTCGCACGAAGAAAAAACACACGCGCACAATTTGGTTGACGATGTTCCCGAAGAAATAAAACAGGAACGTTCTGAAGCGATTATGGAAGTGCAGCAATTAATTTCGCACGAAAAAAACCATCAAAAGATCGGACAGACTTTTAAAGTTTTGATCGATAAAGTTGAGGGTGAATTTTTGGTTGGACGGACGGAATTTGATTCGCCGGAAGTGGACAACGAAGTTTTAATTGATACAAGCGGACAATATGCAAGTCCGGGAACTTTTGTCCAAGTGAAAATAGACGCGGCAGAAGATTTTGACCTGTACGGAAAAGTCGTTCGATCAAAATCAGTTATAAACACGGCCGAAACGCTATCTGCAAATTCATGAAGGCAACTTATATTGATTACCAGTCAACCGGTAGCTTTTCCCCAACCGTGGTCCGCTATCTGGAAGACGATGTTGCATTAAAACCTTTTTACAACTTTCGTCCAAACTTGGATGGTTTCCGGCAATTGCTTCAACACAAAAAAAACACCTATAAAAGAAGCATTTTAACAGAAGTATTAAACAAACAATACGGGAAATTACCTTCGGAAACCATTTCTTCCCTCAGCAAAAAAAACATTGACCTGCTGAACCAGGAAAATACTTTTACCGTTACCACAGGGCATCAACTCAGTATATTTACCGGTCCGCTTTATTTTATTTTTAAAATTGTAACGGCCATCAGGTTAGCAAAAGATTTAAAAGCAGAATTCCCCGATAAAAACTTTGTGCCTGTTTATTGGATGGCTTCCGAAGACCATGATTTTGCGGAGATCAATCACACTCAAATTGGCGGCAAAAAAGTGCAATGGGACGAGGAAGTTTCCGGGGCAACCGGCAGGATTGCTACCAAAGGAATACGTGAAGCTTTAAATGCTTATAAAGGCGTTTTGGGAATTGACAATCATGCGGAAGAATTGGCGCAATTAGTAGAAACAGCTTATATCAAATTTGAAAACCTAACCGATGCGACACGTTATTTGGTCAACAGCTTGTTCAACAAACATGGCCTGGTAATTATTGATGCAGATGACGCACGATTAAAGCAAGAGTTTGCAACGATCATCCAGGAAGATATTATCGGCAAAAACAGTTTTAAAAATATCACTGCAACCAATGAAAAGCTACAGGAATTGGGTGTACATATCCAAGTGAATCCAAGAGAGATTAACTTTTTTTACCTGCTAAAAGAAGTACGCGAGCGTATCGTTTTTGAAAACAATCAATACAAAGTTTTAAATACGGAAATTGCTTTTTCGGAAGAAGAACTGAAAGCCGAGATTGAAACGCACCCGGAAAGATTTAGTCCAAACGTAGTGATGCGGCCGCTTTATCAGGAAGTCATTTTACCAAATATCGCTTACATTGGCGGCGGTGCAGAAGTGGTTTACTGGCTGGAACTGAAAGCAAATTTTGATTTCTACGGAATAGATTTTCCGATTCTCATTTTGAGGAATTCAGGATTAATCGTAAGCAAAAGGGCAGCAGACAAAGCTGAAAAAACAGGTTTGGTTTTGCCAGATTTTTTTCAAGACACAACAATTTTAAAAACAAATTGGACCAAAGCAAACAGCCGGAACCAACTTCAGTTAAAACAGGAATGGCAAGAATTAAGCAATGTTTTTGATAAAATGAAATTGCAGAACAGCAAAATTGACCCAACTTTAGGGCCTTCGACAGAAGCTATCCAAAAAAGATTGAAACATGCTATTTTTAACTTGGAAAAAAAGTTGGTTAAAGCCGAAAAACGCAATTTCGAAATGCGTTTGAACCAGATTGATCAGATCAAAACCGAACTGTTTCCCGGCGGAAGTTTGCAGGAACGCAACGAAAATTTCGGTTTGTTTTATGTAAAATTTGGATCAGAGTTTATCGATCAATTGGTTGAATATTTTAAACCGTTGGATTTCAAATTTACGATTTTAACAGAATAATGCATCTTTTCATTCCTGCTGTCATTTCCTTTAGATTAGCTTCGACAATATATTACAAGTTATTATGATTGTTAAAGCTTTCTTTTTGCTTCTTTTTCTTTGTTAATAACTGTGATTTTTGTGGATAAAGTTAACAGCGGTAA